>OLHG01000144.1_pt1 | contig 48723 bp, 54 predicted proteins | sample 1605971 | NCBI WGS metagenome assembly OLHG01 (sample SAMN03283289) | human gut metagenome | biome: human-associated habitat; material: feces | host: Homo sapiens | place: Peru | collected 2012 | reverse complement strand
ATTGGATAGATCTTGATAAATTATCTAATTATAAAGTTTATCCAGAATCTACTATTAAATTAATTAGTTCTGATAAATTAGAACATACTATTGAAAAAATGGAGGTTTAGTATGGAGTTATATAAGAGCAAGAATTGGGAAGTAATATTTGTAGATTGGTGTCAAGAATTTCCAGGTCAATGTATTCTTTCTTCTAATAAGGAATCATTAAGTGATTTATCTAATGATGAATGGATTGAATTGGGTATATTAGAAAAGGAACTTGAAAGAGTTTGCAAAAAATTATTTAATTCAACTATGTTTAATTTTGCTTGTTTGATGAATAATGCTTATAGAGATAATGAAAAACCTCATGTTCACTTTCAATTTATACCAAGATATAATGGTGAAAGAGTTATATTAAATAAAAAATATAAGGACAAGCATTTTGGCTATAATCTTTGGAAATGGGCTTTAAATAAATTTAAAAGTCAAAAAGATATATTTAATAAAGAAGAAAAAATAAAAATATTTGAAATGATGAAAAATGAATTTATGAAAAATAAATAGCAATACAAAAAGGAGTTTAATATATGCCAAGTTGGTCTGTACATTTAGCAGTTGCTAAAAAAGTAAATAAAAAATTAAAATTAAATGATGATTTATTTTTGTATGGTAATTTGATACCAGATGTAGATAAAGGTACTGCAATAACGAGGTATGAAGCACATTATTATAATGAAAAATTACCTTTTCCTACTGTTCCAAAAGAAAAGATGATAGATATAAAGAACTTTTTAAATGAATATAAGGAAAAATTAAATAATCCACTAATATTAGGTTACTATTCTCATTTACTAACAGATCAGTTTTATAATGAAAAAGTTTATACTTCTAAATGGGTGCAAGATGCTAATAACAATATTATTGGTATAAGATTTAACAACAAAATTTTAAAGATTGATATAGATGATAAAAAAAGACTAAAACGAAAATATAAACACAGAGATTTTGAATTGTATGGTAAATACTTATTTAATGATGGATATGTTTCTATTCCTAAAAATATTAATTTAGTAAAAGAAAATGCTGTTTATTTAAAAGATAAATTTTTAACTGATGAACTTATAGATTATAGATTTAATTATTTGAAAAATGATTTTGCTAAATTCAATAAGTTAAGTTTATCAGAAAAACTATTCAAACATAGTTATAAACTCTTTACTAAAAAAGAATTAGATACAATTATGGAAGAATGTATAGAAATGGTCATCAATAAAATACGAGAGGTTGGTGTTAATAATGAATAAAGATGATTATATAAAAATAGCCCAAGATAAATTAAAAGATAATTCAAAAAGGATTATGATAAATCAAATAAATAATTATTATAATGCAAAAGAATACAATATTCCACAATCCAAATATTCTATTGGTGATGATGTATATTTAAGGAAAGGTACTTTATTACATGGAACATATAAAAATATTGATGGTTTAAAGGGCATATTAAAAGATGGATTAATATCTAGTTGGTTTATAGATGGTAGATTATCTAAATATCCGAGTTCCGTTGGTGTTTGGAATTTAAAAGAAGATTGCTTATTAAAAGATTATATTAATTTTTATAGTGGTGGTACGATTGAATATAAAAAAATAGATGGTGAAAAAATAAAAACATCTGTAATTCCATATAATGAAATGAAAAACATTATGAATACGATAGATACAAATCTTTGCTTTAGATGGTATATGGAACAAACCAAAGAGGCTAGGTTTTTACCTAGTTTAGTTCAAAATAAAGTTCAAGTTGGAATTATTTTTAATGGTAATAATGATGTAATAAAAAAATTACTTAAAGGTGATATTTTATCAAATGGCATTAGTGATGAAGATGTCAAAGAATTTGTTAATCCAGATTATTACGAAAAGTTTATTGTAGATAGAAAAGATAAAGATGATTTCTTTACTGATCGAGAAAGTGCTATTTTATTTGGTGTACCATCTAATTTAATTGAAGGAATATTAGTAGGAAGAGAATACGAAAAAGATCAATCTAAATTAAAAGAAATAAAGCAATTAATACCAAATGCTTATATTTGTAATTTAGATGGAAAGGTAATTATAAAATAATGACTACTATTTATTTAATTAGGCATTCAAAGCCAATGAAAGTTAATAATACTTTTAATAAAGATAATCTACAATTGCAAAATGAAAAGTCTTCTCTTTCAATTGAGGGAGAACAAATTGCTAAAGAAAAATTAAATAAAAAGGAATTTGATGATATTGATATTATATTTTCATCAAATTATGTTAGAACTATACAAACTGCAAAATATTTGTCTGAAAAAAATAATGTAGAAATAAATATTATTAGTGATTTAGGTGAGAGAAAATTTGGCATTGACTCTTGGAATGAGTTACCAGATAATTTTGAAAGAAAACAGTTTTTAGATGAAAATTATAAACTTAATAATGGTGAGAATCAAAAAGAAGTTAGAGATAGAATGTACTCTGTAATTATGAAAATTTTAAATAAATATCCTAATAAAAGAATAGCTATTGTTAGTCATGGAACTGCAATTTCATATTTATTAAAAAAGTGGTGTGAGGTCAATATTGTTGATGACAAGTTAAGATATAGTTTTAAAAATGAAATAGTATTAGATGGCTATCTTAATTATTGCGAAACATTTAAATTAGTATTTGATGATGAAAATAAACTAATTGATATTAAAAATATAAAACTTGATTAGGTGGTGTTTAAATGAGCAAATTTGTAAAAGTAATGTTTGGAACTACAAGTGGAGCAAAAAGAGATTTTGAATATAAATTAAATGAAGTTAATGTAAGTGAAAATTGGAATCCCAATGCTGAAAAAGGGAGAGATTTTGGAGGGTTTAATTATTGTAGCGAAGAATGTATATTAAGATGGTTACATCGTGGGGATACAATCTATGATGTTGAAGTTCCTGCTGATGCAGAAAATATTAGATTAGATGGTGCGACAACAATATATAGAACCAATAAAATTATTATTAATAATCCAAGAAAAGTTGATGATGAGTTGGCACTTCATTTTTACAAAATATCAAAAATACCAGAAAAGTCATATTATAAAGCATTAGGTGTTGTAAGTATTATGAATTACAAACAAACTGCTTATGCAATATTTAGAGATAAAGTTAATAAAAATAATATAGATCAGGTTTTAGAAGAATGGAATGATTTTATTTCACATGGTAATAAAGATGATAGAAAAGATATAAATGCTCTTGTTAAAGAAATAGAGAACTATCTATATGAAGTTAAATCAGAATTATTAATAAGTAGATTTGTTGATAAAGAACCATATATAAAATATATTACAGATGATAAGGTTATAAATATAACAGGAGAGTCTGGAAGTGGTAAATCAACATATACTAAAAAATATCTAAATGATGATAAATATATTGTAATAGATACTGATGAAATAATTAAAGATAGACCAACCGATAATAAGAATTGTATTGAATTTAGAGAGTTTTTAAAGAAAAAATATAATGATAGCATTCCAGATATATGTAATGAGTTTAGCACCATATATAATGATATATTAAATTATTATAAAAACACTGATAAAACGCTAGTTATAGATTCGGCACAGTTTAGAAATTTAAGGACAGAAAAAGAAATTAAATTATTAAAAGGAGAAATAATAATTATAAGAACTTCCATAGAAGAGTGTTATAAGAGAGTAGTAAATAGATGGAAAGAAATAAGTAAAAACTATAATGAAGAAGAACTAACTAGATATCAAAATAGAAAACTTGGTATGTTTGAGTGGTATAAATCATTAAATGATTTTATAACAAAAATTGATAGTTTATAATTTTGTAATAAAAATGAGGTGATAAAGTATGGAATTAAATGAACTTCAAGAACAAATAAAAAGGTGCAATAGTTTATCAGATATAAGTTCTGTTCAAGGAATTGATGCTAATACTCTATTTATGAGTATATTGAAAGCAGAAAGATATGACCTTTTAAAAACTAATAATATAAATATACACATTGATGGTGGAGAAACATCAATGCAGTTAATTGATTATTTATTATCAGATGAAGATATATTATATTATGCAGGTAAAAGTGGTTACACTTTTTCTAAAGATGATACAAGTAAAATATTTAAAATAGTATATGAAAAATACGGAGAATCATATAAGTTTGATAGTTTTTTGAGATATTTCTTTAATGGTAGTATATCATTAAATGATTTTATAAAAGAAAATACTGATTTTTTTGAAAGTTATTTAAAGAAAAAAGGATTATCAGTTGAATATACATTGAGAAAAAATGAAGCATTTATTGATTTGATATTAAAAAATAAATATATAGGATTAATAGGAAATATAGAAGAATATTCACTATCAAACTTAAAGCAACTTGCTTCTTTAATCTCAGATGGAATTCAATTACCATATTATTTAGGAAATGAAAGATATGCACAAAATATATTTGAATTAAAATCTGCATTTTCCTCAAATGAGTTAGTTGAATTGTTGGGATTATTAAAAGAAAAAATGATATACGATAGAAAATCAGGAAATTCAGAAATGACTTCTTTTGCACAGTTGGTACAGGAAAATGTTGATTATTTAATAGAAATTGTATCACAAACAAAGATTGTTCCAAAGTGCTTGGTTGAGTCAAATATTTTTAGAGATGAGTGTATAAAAAGAAATAGAATAGACCTTGCAGTTCAATGTGTCTTATCTCCAGATATTATAAAAAGTGAAGAACTAACAAGTGCTTATTGTAGAGAATTAAATATTGACACTAAAGATTTTTATGATAGATATAAATGGCTATTAAGTTATTATGATAAAAACAATAATATTTATAATACATTTTTAGCAACATCTTTAAAAGATAAAGTTTTTAGTTTAAATAAAGAACATTATGAAAGATTTATTAATGATGTTGAAATTCAAATGTCAATTTCAAAATTAAATGAAAAAGAATTGATAATTTTGTCAAAGGTTTTAAATCTTTATAATTATAAAGATTACGATATTTCTTCAATGGTAGTTAATGTTATCAATAACATTGGCGACTATAAAGAATTAATTAATTCTTTGGATATTGATAATGTTCCAGAACAAGATATAAGAAATTTAGTGGGCGTTTTGCAACTTTCTCACAATCAATTTCAAATAAATGATATAAGTTCTTTACAAAATTATAATAATCTAAAAAAGCAATATTTTATCAACAATTATTCTGATGATTTAAACTTAAATAAAGACAATTTATTAAAGGCTTTATTTAATATAGATTTAAAAGAAGCACAATATATAAATTCAAAATATTGTCATGACAATGGTGATAATAATGTATTAGATAAACTTAAAAGCAGTGAATTACCATCACAAATATATAATTATTTAGAATTAATTAATAAAATAATTGAATGTAATAATTCAAATGATTTAATTACTTCATTTAATAGTTTTAAAGATGCTAATATTTATGATAATGAAATGCCATTAGAACCATATTTAAGAGGAAAATATACTGAATTATATTCTAAATCACTTTATAGAATTGACGAAAGAAATAGTGTATATGGACCTAAGGATAGCATTTCAAATCAAATAAATTATAATGGTAAAAATATACAAGTGTGTATTCCAAGAGAAAACTTTAATTTTTTTGTACATTGCGTGGGTTCTTGTTCATTATCATCAGATGTAACAGATGCAAACTATAGGAATGATTGGCTTGACAGACCACAATTACAAGATCATTTTGTTGCTTGTAGTTATATAAACGAACGAGGTATATATTCTATTAGATCTCAAGGAAGTATTATTTTTGGATTTGACACATTAGAGAATGGTTCAATTATGGGAATGGGTAATACTGATATTGACTCTATTGGAAGATATGCTAATGCTTATGATGGTTCAAGAGAATTACAGGAAGGAAATGGTTCAAGAGCAAGATTTTTTGTTCCATCTGAAATTCTTAAAACAATAAATGATGGATATAATGAAATTGTAGTTGAACGAAGAAATACAGATAAATCTAGAAGTGAAGAATTCAAAAGAAAACCAGACTATATCATAATGATGGCAGAATCTATGGAACAAGATAACTTTAATTATTTAAATAATTTATATCAAAACCAATTGTCTTTTATTTCGGAAGAAGATAAAAAAACTATACAACAAATAGGTAATTCAAGAAAATTAAAAGAATATTTATCAAAATATAAAGATGTAATATCTCAAATGGCTGATATTCAAGGCATACCTTTAAATGATATGGCTAATATGTATGTAAATTTAATTATGAAAGCGAAATATTTTGAAGATTGCTTAAAGGCATCAAGTGAGTTTGATGTTCCACTTGTAGTAGTGGACAAAACATATTATTTTAACAAGATGTTATCTGAAACTGCTTCTTATGATAGCGAAACTATGAGTAGCATTTCACAATTTTATTCTCAGTCAGATGAATCAACAAAAAGAAAAATGTTTAATATGGTTGCAACAGGAAATGATGTTGCTTCAGTTCTAGAAAAAAAAGAAAAGGCAAGTATTACAATTAAATCATAAAAAAAGATTCGGCTATTTTATTACCGAGTCTTTTGTTTTACCACATAACCAATCAACAGAAACATTGTAATGCTTTGCAAAATCTACAAGAGGATATGTTTGTATTAAAATTTTTCCTAATTCATATTTTGAATAATTTGATTGATCAACTTTGATAATAGTAGATGTTTTATCTTGATTATCACCATTTTTAATTCTAATGTTTTTCAAATTATTACCTAAAACTATTTTATCAATTTTATCGTTAACTAGGTCAACTTTTTTAGTGCTTGATAATCCACAAATATAATCTAAACTTATTTTATAATAATTACAAAAATCATTTAGCTTTAATAGTGGAATTGCATCTATACCATTTTCCCAACCAGCATAAGTAGATCTACTAACATTTAAGTAATCTGCTAACTCTTTTTGAGTATTATCAAAATATGTTCTTATTTCTTTCATTCTTTCGTAATTCATAAGAATGCACCTCACTATATATAATTTTCTCATTTAAAAATTAATTATTTAAAAAGTGTCGGGTTATTACCTAAAATGTGATATAATAATTAATAGTTAAAGAAAGGCGGTGCAAATGTAAATGGAAGAACCAAAAAGAAATGAAAGGGTTCTAATAGTAGGAATATTACTTTTTGTTTTAATTGTAGGATTTTTACTAATAGTTTTATATTCAACAAAAAATAAGAATCAAGTTAAGATATATTCCATTAATGGTGAGAGTGAAAATTTTTATTATAATAATGCTTTGTTTATTTCATCTAATATAAAAAATATATTTGTTTACGGCGAACTAGAATATAAGACTAGAGATATTAATATTACTAATGTTGCTTTAATGTCTGGTGAACGACTTATCATTAGATCTGATTCTTTACCTAAAGGAATGAGTATTGAAAATTATGGATATGATGAATTGTTTCCTAAAGAAGTTGTTAAAAATTTAGATAACTGGTATTTAGAAATAACTTATAGTAATAGTAAAGAAACAAAAACAGAAAAATTAGAATTGAATAATAACTACCTAATGAAAAAACAAGAAGTACAACCTATTGCAATGAATTAAAGAAAGGATTTGAAATAAAATGTATTTCAGTGATTATGTTTCTATTGTTTTGAAATCAATAGTATTATCGTTATTGTGTCTTCCAATTATAATTGGAATAACATATTTAATTGAATTTAATTTTAATGTTGCTAATTATATTAGTAATGTAAGTGGAATTCCCAGCGATATGTCTATTTCTATGATGAGTTTGGGATTTGCTAACAATATTGTAGTTTTATTGTCAGCTATAGAATTTGGTCTATGTGTGTATTTTTGTGATAAGGTTGCAAATACATCTATTTATAAAAATGTTAAGACTTTTATAGCAAATTTATAGTAATTTGTTTCAATGTATAAATTTATATGGTACAATTAACTAAATAAATCCATATTAATTATTTAAAGATATATAATTAATGAAAAGAGGATGAAGCATGACAAATGTTGAATTTAAAAATATTTATAATCTTGTTGAAAAACTTCAGTTAAAAAACTATGAGAAAGAATATCAAAGACTTTTGGCTTTAGATAATGAGATAGGTAGTTTTGAAGATTATGTCGTCAAATCCAAAAAGAATAATGATAATTTAAATACTAATGATAATCGCCATAAAAATGCAATAATTATTAATGATGTTATAAAAAAGGAAAATATATCTATCAATTTGTACTTAATTAATTTTAAACATATTGAACAACCAGAACTTGATGAAAACTATAAACCATTACCATTAAGAGAAAAAAATATTTATGAATATGGTACAGTCATTACATTTGAAGATGTATCTGGCGAATATGCTATTGAAAATGCTTTCAGTGGTATTGAAGATACAAAAGAACTTGCAGAGATTAAATACAAAAAACTAAAAGAAGAAATGTGTAAAATGACAGAAAAAGAAATAATGAATAAATTAGAAAAACATATTTTAGATGAATTAAATAATAAATAAATACCAATTTTCAAAACGACATGAAAAAAGCATAAAACGACATGAATTAGACATGAAATAGACTTGACTCCGTTTTGTCAAGTGGTATAATATAGTAAAATAAACAAATTATGCAGAGAGATTAATATATTTCTTTGCATTTTTTATTTATTTAAAAAAAATTCTATTGACATATTTTTCCAAAAATATTAGAATAGAAGACAATTAATTTTATTTTAAGTTATTAATAGCAGGTGCTATTTGTAATGAGATTATGTTTAATTGTTAGGGTAGAAGAAGCAGTATTTAATTTCTATTTATAAACAACTACTGGCTTTTTCTTCCCATTTTTTATGAAAAATGAGGTGATGTTATGAACTTTGTTCTAAATGTTTATTATTCAAACTACTATTTTAGAGATAATGACTTTTATGAAGACTCACAAGTTTTAAGTGCCTCTAATAATAAAAATATGTTAAGTTCTGTTAAGAGAGAAAATTAAGGATAAACTTCCCCAAATTTTCTCTCTTTTGTTTTAAGAAAGGTGGTTACTATGAATTTAAAATTAGAAGAAACTCTACAAGAAGAATATGCAGATAACTTTACATTAACAAAAGAAGAAATGGTTGAGTATGATATATCAGCGACATTTGAAAAGGTTGTAGATAAACTGCATGAATTAAAAATAGCAAGAAACAAGTTTATTAATGGTTATCATGTTAGATTGACACCAAATTACAGACCAAGATTAGAGCAATTTACTAACAATATCTCTGATCCTGTTGGTATGGCAGTAGAATATAAGTTGGATAACGAACAAAAATATAATGAATTCAATATTCAACTTAATAAGTTATATTCTATAATGTCTAGAGAAGAAAATGCCTATATCAATGATTGTTTATTGTGTGGAAAATCAGAAACATCTATAAAAACAAAATTCGGATTAGGTAGAGAAGCATTTAATACAATAAAATGTAGTGCAATCGTTAGGTTTGGAATAGCATTCAATTTGATAGTCTATAAATAATAAAATTAAAGTAGTAACCATAGGAGTCAGAAAAAATGACTCTTTTTTATTTTGATTTTGAGTTTATAGTGATCTCATAAACAAAAAACTAAATTGAATGAAAGGAGTGAAATATAAATGTATATTATACAGGAAAAATTAAAAATCCCATAGCAATTAAAAAAATGAGAAAAAACTCTTGCAAATTTTAACTTTTTGAGTGATTAATATTATAGAGATATATACTTGTATTTATCTGTTTTTAGTCAATATAAGAAGTTTGAAAGTGAGGTATGATATGCTATGAGAGGAAAAAATAAATCTCACAAAATAAGGCTTATTTTAGGTGTTTTAATTGGACTATCTTTTGTTTCGGTAATTTTCTTTAGTTTATATAATAGACAAAATATAAAAATTTCTAATAAAGATAAAAAGATTGATGTGATTAATGAAACTAATAATAATCAAAATAACGAAACATTAATAGAAGAAGTGAAAGAGAAAGATAGTAATGAATCGATTGAATCAAATAATAATTCAACATCTAAAAGCGAACAGAAAGTTGAAGTAAAAAATGAAACTCCTAAATCAGAAACAAAACAAGAAGAAAAACAATCATCAAGTGAAATTCCAAAAGTAGATACAAATACAAAAAACGATATTAATGCATGGGATGAACTTGGTATAACAGAAAATGAATATTATAATTCTCCTGCATGGAGTTGGGCAAGAGTTGATTTTGCAATTGAAAAGTATGGTAGTCAAGAAAAATGCTTAAATGCTTGCATTGAATATGGAGAATCAACTGGCATGGGATATTCATGTTCCACAATAAATAGTTATTCTGGTAGATATTTGGGAGAAATGTTAAAATTATTTTAGGCACTTTGAAGTGTCTTTTTTTGTGAAAGAGAGGAATTTAATGGAATGAAAAAAAGAAAATCATTGTATGCAATTTTAGGCATACTTTTTTTGTCTTTATTTTTTGGTATTTCAAAAGCAAATGCTGAAGAATATACAGGACAAGCAATTTGGCCATCTGAAAAGATAGCCAATATTTTTATAAGAAAATATAGAGCTGATGGTTATATAAAATATCAACAGGCTTCTTTCATTAGACGAAGCGAGGATAATAAGTTTGTTTATTGCCTTCAGCCTTATGTTAACATTGATAATAATTTACCATATTATCAAATTGCAAGAAGTGATTATGCAACATATCTTAATATGACTCAAGAACAATGGGATAGAATTTCATTACTTGCATATTATGGTTATCAATATAATGAAAATGGTTATGATCATTCAAATAATAAGTGGTATGCAATCACTCAAGTATTAATTTGGAGAACAGCAGAGCCAACTTCAAGAATAGTGTTCACTGATACATTAAATGGAAATGACTTATCAGATAAATTTGCTAGTGAGATTGCAGAGATGGAAAGTTTAGTTGCTAATCATTATAAAAGACCAAGTTTTAATACTGACATAAAAGTACCAATTGGTAAAAGTCAAGATTTGGTAGATCAAAATGGAGTATTAAGTAATTTTAAAGTAGTATCTGTTGAAAATGGAACTGCAACTATTAATGGTAATACTTTAACAATAACACCTACATCAGTTGGTCAAGTTAAAGTTAAATTAGCAAAAAATGCTACAAAATATTCTACTAATCCAATAGTATATTTTTCTAACCATTCGCAAAATGTAATGCGAGTAGGAAATTATGATCCAGTACCAGCAAATGTTGAAATAACATCAGTAGGTGGAAGATTAAAAATTTATAAAGTTGATAGTGATACAAAAGAAAGTAATGCACAAGGTAATGCTAGTTTAAAAGGAGCAGTATATGGTATTTATAATTTAAACAATGAAAAAGTTGGTGAAATTATAACTGATGAATATGGTTATGGAATAAGTGATTATCTACCAGATTTAGGTGATTTTACTGTTAAAGAAATCACACCAAGTAAGGGTTACACACTTGATAAGAATAAATACACTTTTACTGTTGATAAAGATAATTTACTTGCAGAGTTAGAAGTATATGAAAAAGTAATAGAAGCAGATGTAAAATTATTTAAAACATTTGCTAATGGTTCTACAGGAATACTTAAAGGTGAACCAAACATTACATTTGAAATATATTTAAATAATTGTACTCAAAAAAATCAACTAAAATCAACTACTAGCAATACTTGTATGGTAGGAAAGATTACCACAGATAAAAAAGGATTTGCAGAAATCAAATTACCTTATGGTTCTTATACTTTTAAGCAAGTAACATCAACACCTAATTATGAAAAAGTGAAAGATTTTGAAGTCATTATTGATGAAAATAGTGAAAAAGATATATATAAGTTAATATCTAATGCTCCTATTGAAGCAAAAATAAAAATAGTAAAAGTTGATAAGGAAACTGGTGAAACTATTACTAGAAAAGGTATTAAATTTAGAATTAAGGATGCAAAGACTAATGAATATGTATGTCAAACAATTACTTATCCTACTGCCCAAAAAGTATGTGTATATGAAACTGATTCAAACGGAGTAATTATTACACCTTCTACTTTAGTTGGTGATTTTCTTTTAGAAGAAGTTGAAGATCAAATAGTTGAAGGTTATGTTTGGAATAATAAACCATTAAGCGTTCACATAGGTGATGGTAGTGAAATAATTTTAGATGAAAATTATGGAGCATTATTATTAGTTGATTTTGCAAATGAAAGAGTTAAAGGAAAAGTTGATATTGTTAAAAATGGTGAAAAGTTTGTCATAGAAGATGGAACTTACCATTATGAAAAAACTTTATTAGATGATGTTGTACTTGGATTATATGCTGATGAGGATATCTATATTGGTAGTAAAAAAATATACTCAAAAGATGAATTAATTAAAGAAGTAAAAACAAAGAATGGTAAAGTAAGCATTGATAACTTGGAACTTGGAAAATATTATATAAAGGAAATTTCAACATTAAAAGATTATGTTCTTGATGAAACAAAATATTCATTTGAACTAACATTTAAAGATCAATATACAAATTTAATTATAAAAGATATGACTTTAAATAATTATTATAAAAAAGGAAAAGTTGAAATAACTAAAAAAGACTTAATAACAGGAGATGTTATACCAAATACAATTCTTGAAATTTATACAGATAAAGATGAATTAATATATACTGGAACAACTAATGAAGAAGGTAAAATTATTATTGATGATTTGAAAGTTGGTAAGTATTATATTTTGGAAAAAGAAGCATCTACTGGATATGTAATTACTACTGAAAAGGTTTATTTTGAAGTTAAAGATAATGGAGAAATTGTTAAAGCAGAAATGCAAAACAAGCCTATTATGGGAAGTGTAGAAATAACAAAAGTAGATATTTCAACTGGTGAAGTTTTACCTAATACATTAATAGAAGTTTATAATGAGAATGATGAATTAGTGTTTAGTGGAAGAACTAATGAAGAAGGCAAGATTTTAATTGAAAATTTAAGATATGGAAAATACTATTTTATTGAAAAAGAAGCTCCTGAAGGATATCAAATTAATGATGAGAAGATGTGGTTTGAAATACTTGAGGATGGGAAAATAGTTAAATCAGAATTATCTGATGAAAAAATCATTGTTGAAGTACCTAATACTTTAAAAAATGATTATATGCCATTTATTATGCTAGGAATATCTGCATTAGGTATAGGAGTGATAACTTATGGAACTATTAAAAAAAGAAAATCCAATAAAAAATAAAAGATACTCATTAATAATATTTTTGGGTATCTTTTTACTTCTTCTAGGTATTTCATATAACATATATAATCATTATCAGCAAAAGAAACAAGATAGTGTTGATAATGAGAAGGTAGAGGAGTTTTTTGAAATTAAAGAAGAAAAAGACTCCGATGAAGAAGTAAGTGTTGAAACTCCAACAGTTAAAGAAGAAACTGATAATTATATTGGTGTTTTAGAAATACCAAAAATTAATTTAAAAAAAGGTATAGTAGATAAAACAAGTGCAAGTAATAATGTTAATAAAAATATTTATACTTTAAAGGAAACAACCCTACCAGATGAACAAATAAATAGTCATATAATTTTGGCAGGTCATTCTGGTAATAGTTATATATCTTTTTTTAAAAATCTAAAGAAGTTAGATATGAAAGATAAAATAAACTTTTATTACAAAGGCGTTAAATATATTTATGAAGTGTCTAATAGATATGAGATAGAAAAAACTGGAACAACTGATTTAAAAATCACTAATAAATCAGATATAACACTTATTACCTGTATAAGTGGAACTAACAAACAAGTTGTTTATGTTGGTAATTTAGTTGATAAGGAGAATTATTAAAATGATATTTAATAATAGTGGTATGGGAAAATGTATTGTACTTAAAGAAAATGAAACATATTATTCTTTAATATATGCAATAGAAAGTAAGCAATTTATAGTTGCATCTTATTTAGATAAGACAACAGGTAGTTGGTTAAATGGACATTATTATGGTGATGATTTAGATAGTGCCTTATCAAGTTTTAATAGTGAATCTAAAAAAATTGAGGAAGATTTAGAAAGGTAGTGAAAAAATGGAAGAAGTTGCAGTTTATATCAGTTTAAAAAATAGTAATAGTTATGTAAAAAATAGTATTACTTCACTAGTAGAAAATTATTGTAATCTAAAAAAATATAATTATGAAATTTATTTAGATGAAGTAGAAAATCGTTTAAGTTTAGATAGAAAAGAACTAAATAGATTAATGAACGATATAAAAAAACATAAATATTCAAAGTTAATTATAAGAGATGTTACACATTTATCAAGAAATATTTATGATAACATCTCTTTTTTACAGTTTTTAGAAGACAACAATTGTAAAATTGAATGTATAGATGGAACTGATTTGTTTTTATATAAAAGAATTGTTGAACATTTTAACAGAAAAAAGGAGGAGAAAATAAGATGAACAATAATGAAAAAGAAATGAGAAATTCAAGAAATAGTTTTGAATTGGAAGGAAATGTTGCTAATATTAATGATATTTATACTAATCAAAATGGTAAAAAAATATTAAGGTTTGATTTAGCACAAAATAACAATGGCAATACTCAATATGTGCCAATTGTTTTAAGAGGTGATTTAGTTAATTCTTATGGAAATGAAATACAAAAAGGTGATTGGATTTCTGTAAAGGGTAGAATATCCACATATCAAAAAGATGTTGTAAAAGATGGAAAAACATATAAAGATAAAGCAATTGATATTTTAGGTTTTGAAGTTACAGATAGAAAAAATAATAAAGTTTATACTTCTGATGGACAAATTCATACTAAAACTTCTAATAAAGAAGAAACTGAAATGGAAAGATAAATATGAAATATAAAATATTAAACTATTGGAACGATCAAGATGATTTATATGTTAACTATATAATTAAAAACTTGGAAACAGGTGATCAAGCCAATGTAATAAATTATTACAACACTTCCGATTTGGATTGTAATTATAATATGGCGTCTATGGAAGAAATTGAAAACTCATTATATAGACTTATAGAGCAAGGTAAAGGTCAAGAATTTAATTTTCCAAAAGTAAGTAATTTAAGTCCATTATTAAAATATGTTTATGATTTTGTTTGCAATAGTGAATCTAATATGTGCCATATTGATTATAATGATTGGGAGGAATTAAAAGAAGAAAAAGATTTTACTGAAAAAGATTTTGAAACTTTAAAGCAAGAAATAGATGATTATGCTTTGTACGATTATATAACTTTAGATGATAAAGAATACAAGATATGTGGTTATGGTTGTTTACAAACAATGTTTAATGATGACAGAAAAAAAGGAAGTGATGAGCTTGAAAGATAAATTAAAAAAAGGTCAAGCATTTCTAGGCGTTGATGACAATAAATATTATTTTTTAGGTTTTGATTATGATGATCAAATCTTCTTTACTACTTTAGATTTATGGAGTGATAAAGAACAGGGGTATATGACTAAAAATAATATTTTTATTAAGGAAGTATTGGATGAAAAATCGGATATTATAGAGAATTGTACTTGGTATTATCAATCTATGAGAGAATTAGATAATGCTAGTATGGAAGATAAAATCAAAAGGTGTTTGGATATAATTGATAATTCCAATACAAGAGAGTTAAAAATAAGACCGACCGAAATAGGTCCATTAGTAAGAGGTCAAGCATATAGTAAAGAATTTAATCAATATTACGAAGTAATAGGTTTTCTAGTTAATAATAATATTTATATAGATGATGAATTAAAGACAAAACAAAAAGGTTTCTTTGCAATATATCATTCTAACTGTGAAAGCACTGTTCCATTAATATTTGAAAGAAATTTTAGCGATAAAGATAATTCATTTGATGGCAAGCATTTTGTTGCTGGTAATGATGATAGAGTTGATGTAGAAGATATTATTTGTAATAAAGAAATAGTTAATTCTTATATGAATAAATCTTTAATGGATAGATTAGAAAAGGATAATATAGAAATGTCAAAATAAAATAAACTGAAGTTCTTTGAAAATTAGATTGATAACTACACTTTTGAGATATGGTGTAGTGTTATTTTTAAAGAACATTCCCTTTCTGGAACTGTGTAGTTATTAATCAAGTTTATTGATAATTACACAGTTCTTTTTTGTTGACATAGTTTAAAGAAAGGGTGATTATAATGAAAAATTTATTTAATGTATTAGCAATTAGTCAATTAGAAGGTGGCACATACACTGTAGATACTGTATTAAAAGTAATAAAGCAAATAACTGATTGGGCATTGGCGGTAGGTATAGCACTTGCAGGAGTTGCTTTAGTAATAAGTTTTATAATGTATGCTGTTGTAGATGTTGATCAAAAGCCAAGAGTAAAGACAAGGATAGTTCAAACATTATTAGGAATCTTTGGAATTATTCTAGCAATATCATTAGTTAATATCATAATTAGGTTATTCACATAGTAGGTTATATAATATGATAAAAGTTTTTGATTTGTTAAGAAGTTTAGGCTGGTATATAATAAGTTTTATATATGATTTAATAGATGGTCTTTTAGAAATAATAAAAAAATTAAATGCTTTTGATATAATTAATTCATTATCTAATAATCAAACATTTAAAAACTTTTATACTGGAATTATGGCAATAGCAATAACTTTATTTGCACTTTTCATAATTTGGAAATTCGTAAATAAACTTTTAGATCCAGATGAAGAAAATACATTTAAAAATATAATGATGGAAATCGTTAAATGTGGAACACTTATAATGATGTCAACATTTTTATTTGTTCAAGTGTCAAACTTTTCAATAACTCTTTCAAATTATACTGGTAGTATATTTGAAAGTAGCAATAATGCAAAAATGAGTGATAATATGCTTACTATGTTTATTTCTTATAAAGATGCTTATAAAAATAGTGATAAGTTTGATGAAAAAAAGAGTATTGAAGATTTAGTTAAAGATGGCTCTTTTGATAATGATGAATTGTATCTAGATAAATATGTAACACAATCAAGAGTGATATTATCAGATAAAAAGGATTATAAGTATGATGTTAATTGGCTAATGGCAGTAATAAGTGGAGGTTTCTTCCTATATAGTTTATTTTTTGCTGGAATAATGTTAGGTCGTAGGCAAATAGAGTTTTTGTTTTTATTCTCAATTTCTCCAATTGTATTTGCAACAAGTGTATGTAATAAACAAAGAAGAGGTGCAGTAATAGAACAACTGGTATCGCTAGCACTTCAGAGTGCAGTAGTTATGTTAATAGTAAGTTTAACTGTTATGGTTATGCAAGAAATAAATGCAACAAGTTTCTTTACTAATAACTTTTTAAATTTAACTACAAAGTCATTACTGTATTTGGGATGTGCGACTTTCATTTTGACAGGAAGTCAAGTTATAAATCGTTTTATTGGTGCTAATGTAAGTGCAGCAAGTGGTAGAGAACAATTAATGTCTTTAATGGGATATGGAAAAATGGCTGGTATTGGTGCAACAATTGGAGCAGGAGCAACAGTAGGTGCTGGACTTTTGGCAACTGGTGGTGCAATGAAAGGTGGAAAAGCAGTAGGTTCACAAATACTATCACAAGCAGGTATAGCTCTAGGAACTATGGGAACGACTGGTGAAGGACAAACACCATCAAGAATGCAACAATTTGCACAAACAATGGGATGTAAAATGTATGCAACTGGTCAAAAAATGAATAGAAAACCAGATGGAAATAAGTTTAGTGCAAGTGATGCCTTTATCAATGCAGGTGCAAATAGTTTAAATGATGCAGTAAGAAAAGTAATACCTCGAGCAAGTTATAATGCTTCTTATTATAGAAGAAGAAAAAATATGACTTAAAATTTATTATTGCATTATTATGGCTTTATTATTGCATTATTATTGCATTAAAATTAAAAAGTATAGTATAATATAATTGGAGAGTGATTAAAATGCTAGACTTTTTAGAGGACTCAAGAAATGAATTTAAAGAAGTTTTAAATGATAAATTAGAAAAAGAAGTTGTTTGTTTTCTAAATTCAAATGGTGGAAATTTATATTTAGGTGTTAGTGATTCTGGTGAAATTGTTGGAATAAATGATAATATTGATGATTTGCAATTAAAAATTAAAGATAGAATTAAGAATAATATTTCACCAGCTACTGTAGGACTTTTTGACATTGAAGTTAAAGAATATGATGGGAAAAAGTATTTACACATTATTATTGCAAATGGTAATGAAAAACCATATTACTTACGAAAAAATGGTATGACAAGTGAAGGTTGTTTTATTAGAGTTGGCAGTTCATGTGAACACTTAAGCGAAAAACAAATTGAAGAATTGTATGGCACTAGAACAAAAAATTCGTTAAAAAATATTGTTTCTCCAACTCAAAATTTAACTTTTTCTCAATTAAAAATTTATTATGAAGAAATGAAATATAGAATTAATGACAACTTCTTAAAACAATTAGGATTAGTAATGGATGATGGTAGATATAACTATCTTGCATATCTTTTAGCAGACAATAATGATATTTCAATTAAGGTTGCTACTTATTCAGGCACTGATGCTTATGATTTAATAGAAAGTGAAGAATATGGATATTGCTGTTTAATTAAGGCTACAAAAAATGTTATAAACAAGTTTGAACAAGTAAATAAAACATATACTAAAATTACTAGTGAAGACAGAAAAGAAGTTAAAATGTTTGATAATATTTCAATAAAAGAGGCTATTACTAACGCTTTTGTTCATACACTTTGGGAAAGAGAATATCCACCAAAGTTTGAGATTTTTAGTGATCATATTGCGATATCCTCAACTGGAGGATTACCACTAAATGTTTCTAAAGATGATTTTTTAAAAGGCTTTTCTGCTCCAACACATCCAGAATTGATGAGAGTGTTTAAAGATTTGGATTTAGTTGAACAATTAGGAACTGGAATTATAAGAATATTAAAATCATATAGTAAAGATGTATATGAATTCAGTGATAATTTTATAAGAGTTAATTTTAAATTCAAATCATCAGAAAGTTTATCAAATATACCAAAGGCAGTAAGTGGAAATGATTATTTATTGACTGAAACACAAGAAAATATTATGAAATTAATAAAGAAAAACAATAGAATTACACAGAGTGAAATAAGTAATATACTTGATATAAATATTACAACAGTTGCTAGAAACTTAAAAGAATTAAAAAATCAAAATATTATTAAAAGAAATGGCTCAAATAAGAATGGTCAATGGGAAATACTTTAATCCTATTGACTTTTTATTATGGCTTTATTATTGCATTATTATTGCATTAATAATGTAATAATAAATTATAGAAGGAGGTAAAAATGTATATAACACTAAAATCAATTAAAAGAAATTTAGGTTTTAAAGGAATAGAAATATCAGATATTATCATTGCTTTTCCAATGATAATTTTATTTATAATTCTGTTTTGTTTTACGCCACTAAAAATATTATCAGTAATAGGATTGATGATAGGAATATTTTGCTTACTTCCTATTAATGTCAGCAAAAAAAATAGAATGTATAAAGTTATAGGCTTGATATTTAAAATTTTATTTAGAGAGAAAATATTTGTTTATCAAAAGGAAGGTAAGGTGAATAAGTTTGAAAAAGAATCAAGTTAGTAAAGAACAGAAAAGAAAAGATAAAGAACATAAAACTATTGAAAAATTTATTTTAAAAAAAGATAAAATAAAAAACGAATATATAACAAGAAGTATTTTAAACTCCAAGTATAAAAATTCACAAACATTTACTAATTCAGAGTTCGTAAATGACAATGGAATTATAAAACTTCGTAATAATAGTTATGCTAGAGTCTTTTCGGTAGATGCAATAGATTTATCTTTAACATCTAATACTCAAAAACATAATTTTTTTAACCAATTAAAGTATTTATATCAACTGAAAGATTTGAACTTAAGAATATATAAGTTGGATGATAAAATAGATCTTAATGCAAATAAAGATTATTATACAAAGTTGATTGAAGAATACTCTAACGAAGAAGATAAAATAGAATTTTTAAAAGAAAGATATGATAGATTAGAATTATTAGAAGAACAAGATTTAACAACAACAAGTAGATATTATTTTGTATTAGTAAATGATAATGATAAAGCATTGGAACATATATCAGAAGAATTGAAAATACATTGTTATAATATGACACCAAGATTAAATGTTAAAACTATAACAAACAAATTAGAGATATATCAGTTTTTGGTAAACTTATATATATCTACTGCAAATATAGAACAATTAATGTGGAGCGATTTAGTTGAATTAATCTCTCCTTTTTTTATTCAAGAAAATATGGGATATATTAAAGCAGATGAAGAAGAAATACAAATTATAACTATTAAAAAGATACCACCATTTATAGATGAGTTATTCTTTGAAGAATTATTTAATGTACCAGATACTAGGTGTTGCATTCATATAAAAGATACAATTCCAACAGAAGAATTAGTAAGAAGACTTGATAGTAATTATGAGTTTTTAATATCTGAAAGAAGTACAACTAGAAAATTATCTGATGCAACACAAATGGACACTGAAAGAGAAAACTTTCAAGCATTAATGACTCAAATTAAAAATGGTGATGAAAAAATAAAGGAAGTAGATTTCATTATTATAATTAATGGTGATAAAAAACAAAGAGAAGAAAAATTAAAAGAACTTAAAAAAATTGCTGATGTTTTTCATATTAAATTAGATGCTCCTCGTATGAGGCAAATGGAAGGTTGGCAATCATTTGATATAACTAAAGATGGGTTTGAAGATTATCATAATTATCTTCCGAGTCTAACATTAGCAGCATCATTCCCTTTGACAATAACACATTTTAATGATGAAACAGGGTATATGATAGGATCAGATATACATACTGCATTACCTACAATATTTGATTTATTTCATAAAGATGCAACAAGACCTTCAAGCAATTTAGCAATAATTGCATCAACTGGAGGAGGTAAAAGTTTTACCTTAAAGAAAATGATTATTAATGAAATTAATCGTGGAAATAAATGTTTTTTGTTTGATGCTGAAGGAGAATATGAAAAATTAGTTAGGAAAAATAAAGGAGAATATATTGATATGTATTCTGCAAGTGGGGGAATAATAAATCCACTACAAGTTAGATTTCTTCCAAGTGATAAAGAAGAAAAGGAAGAGAGCGATGTCAAATCAATTAATTATGAAGACTGTCCTTTAGCAAAGCATTTAGGTTCACTTGAAACATTTATTAAGTGTGCTTTTGAAGAAATAAAAGAAAGTGAAGTTGTAGTAATGCTTGATATGATAGAGAAATTGTATAAAGTATTTGGTATAACAAAGAATACTAAAATATCTACCTTAGAAAAATATGAAAATACAGATTATCCTATTTTTACTGATTTAATTAATTTCTTACCAGATTATCGTAAGATGATTACAAATCCAGAACAATTAAAAATAGTAGATAAACTTGAAATATTATTAGATAGATTTAAGGTTGGAACTGATGCAATGCTATTTAATGGTTACACTTCAGTAAACCTAGAATCAAATCTAATTGCATTTAATGTAAAGGATTTATTGTATAGTAAAAACAAAAGAATTATAACAACACAGTTAGTAAATCTATTAACTTATTTGAACAATATTATTGTTAGAAATAAAATTATAAATGATAAAGAAAATGATAAAAAAAGAATTAAAAATATAGCAGTAATAGTTGATGAATTCCATTTGTATTTAAAAAATACTGACAGTGAAGTTCTCTTAACATTTGAACAAATTGCTCGTAGAATTAGAAAATATCATGGAGCATTTATTCCAGCAACACAAAGTATTCATGACTTTTTAGGTGATGATGATAGTGTTAGAAGTGCTACAGCTATATTCAATAATTGTCAGTATCAATTAGTAGGAATGCTTAAAGAAGATGACTTAACAACATACTTGAAATTGTTTTATCAAAACCCACTAACAGATACTCAAAAAGAATTTTTAATGCAAGCAGAAATGGGAGAATTTTTGCTTACTATTAATTCTAAAAATAGAATTAGAGTAAAAATTTTAGCAACTCCTTTAGAGTTAGAATTGATGGGAGAAAGTTAAATAATGAAAACATTAACATTAAAGCAGTTAAGAAAAAAGTTTAAAAAAATGTATCTTGATGAATTTGAAGATCCAAACGAATCATTTATGGATTTTTTATTAGATTTAATTCCAAGTGAAGTATTGAAGGAGATTATAGATAAAGGGAATAAATATTATTATTCTCTTTTCTATAAATATAAATAAAGATGGAAAAGAAAAAGAAAAATATAATACTAAAAGTTATTGGTGGTAGTTCTATCTTAACCATTGCATTTGTTATGGTAATTTTAATATGTGTATTAATGTTGTTTGATTTTTTTGGAGCAAAACTCACAAAAGAAAAAATACAAGATAATGCTGAATATGCTGATGCTTATACAAATGCAGTAAATAAATATTTGAAAGATGGTTATGTTCCATTACAAAGACTTTTATATTTTCATCTTGAGGATACAAGTTTAACATTAGATGCTTTATATAAAATGAATCAGAATGAAGAACAAAAAACTGCTAAAGAAATTAATGAAGTATGTGAAGATCAAAGAGTAAAGAATATGACTGCTTGCTCCGAAAATAACATAGAAGAAAATTCAGATTATTTAATGGTAAGCACAGGACATTTTAATCTTCCACTAGATAAAGATTTTACTGTAACAAGTTTTTTTAATGAACAAAGAATAATTTATGGTGAAAGTAATGTTCATAGTGGATGGGATTTGGCAGTACCAGCCCAGACTCCAGTTTATTCAGTTTGTAATGGTACAGTTGAAAAAGTTACATTCACTCAAAATGAAAATATACCATACGATCAAAGTGGAAATAAGATTGGAAATCTTATAACAATAAAATGTGATGAAGATTATGAAGATACATATTATGTAGTATTTGCTCATCTTTATCCAAATAGTGCAAAGGTAAAAGTTGGAGATAAAGTTACTCATTGGACTGAAGTTGCTAGTGTAGGAACAACTGGACATTCAACAGGAAATCATCTTCATTATCAAGTAGAAAATTCTAACAGAGAAAAAATAGATGGTATGAAGTTTATAGATTTTACTATGCAGAATCCTAATATTCGTTTTGAACCAACATTACCAGCAAATAATTTCTCTAATGAAGAATATATAATTCAATAAACTTATTTTTGAAAGCATAAGGAAGCACTCATTATGACATTAATTTTGCGAGGTAGCCACTTTAAAATAAAATAGTAGTCAAAAAATTCCTTGTAAATTAAGGTGTTTTTAATATAAAGTAGCCACTTTCACTATGAAAAGTGGTCTTTTTTGCAAGTGCAAAAATAGTAAGACACCACTAAATTATCCTTGTTTTATAAGGAAAAGTTAGTTTTATGGTGTCGTTCTTCTTATGCCCATTAAAAATATGCAATATTTTTATTAAAAAAACACCTTGAAAATAGTGAAAGTGGCTACTGATAAAATGAGAAAGGAGAACAAAAGTTGATAAAAGGTTTAGTAAGAACTACATTAAGGATTGATAATAATTTAAAAACTAGAATAGAATTATTGGCAATAAAAAATAATTTTAGTTTTAATAAAATGATAACTTATCTGATTGAACTTGGATATAATTCTTATATTGAAAAGTTTGATAAATATTATGAAGAACAAAATAAAAAGATAAAAAAGGAGCGTGATATGAATGAATAAAATTAGAATTTATAATGATGAAGAATTGAAAAAAATATCACTTAACTCTAATGTTGAATCTGTCAGAAACAAAAGTCATATTGTTTATAAAAATAGTTTTAAACTTTGGGCTGTAAAAGAAAAAACATTGTATCCAGAAAAAACTGCAAGAGAAATTTTTGTAACTGGTGGTTTTGATATGAATATATTAGATGATAGAACTCCACAAAGAAGATTATGTTCTTGGATGAAAAAATATAGAATGTTTGGTGAAGATTATTTTACTGATAAAAATAAATATTCTTATAAAGCTATGGCTAAAAAAGAATATCCTTTTTTAAGTAAAACTTTCAATGATCCAAATTTTATTGCTTTTGTAATTCAAAAAAAGGATGATGGAACTTTTGATTATAGAATTATAAGGAAGGAACAAAATGAAAAAAATAACAGTTAGAGTTGATGATTATATTTATGATAGATTATTTCTCGTAGCAAAAGATAATTCTACATCCACAAATAAAGTTATAAATGCAATACTTGAAAAATATATCAACGAGCCAAAAGAAATAAATCATTTATCTGAAATAGATAATAAATTGCAGATGATATATAATCAACTTGATAGAATTTCTAAAAGACAATATAAACATTTTAAATTATCCCAACAACACTTTGCTAATTTTGGTTATTTATCAAATGCTGATATTAAAGAAGATAAATGTTTGAATGATATACTAAATAATAAGGATAATTTTAATGAGTAAGAAAAGTCCTAATGTAATTTTCAAAAGTAAGTATTGTTTAGCACTTAATTCAAGAGATAATAAAAATACTTATTTTAATTATAAAGAAGATAGATTAAAAGATGTTGATGATATGATTGATTATTTTTCTAATGAAAAGAAAAAAACAGTTGGAATGTTTGAATATTATATGGGACACACTAGAGGAGAAAAATATAATCTTATATTGGAAAATGGAAATTATGCTACAAAAAAGGATGTAAAAAAAATAAAAGAAGATTATAAAAAATATATAGAAAACTCTAATTTATGGAAAGGTATTTTAAGTTTTAAGAAAGAATATCTTGATGAAAATATAGACATTAAAACCCTAGAGCAAAAAATTGCAAAAGAGGTGATGCCTCAATTTTTAAAATACTGTGGATTTAAAGATATTAAAAATATGAGTTATGTATTTTCAATTCATACCAATAGAAAACATCAACCACACATTCATTTTGCTTTTATTGAAAAAAAGCCTAATTATTTATATTGTAATAATAAAATTAATTATAGAAGAAAAGGCAAGATAACTTTAGATGAACAAAGATATTTAAAAAGATTAGTTGAATTAGTTATTGAAAGAGAAAAATATTATACACCTCTTTTGAAGAAAACAAATGAAGATATAGATTATTTGAAATCATATTTTAATCCAAAAGAAAAGAATTTTATTTTGAAAAATATTAGTGAAATATATGTTGAAGAAGATATATTAAAACTTGGAGAGCTATTAAAAGAATATAGAGAAAGGTATAATCAATCTTCAGGTAGAATTAAATACAATTCAATAAAAAATGATAGATTAGGACAGGAGATTAAAACTTTAACTAAAAGAATTAAAAAATATTTATTTAATGATTCTACCTCAATTTTATATTCTGGTAAAAAAGATATTAATAATGATTTACAAAAATTAAATGATTATTTTGATATGTTAAATCAAAATAATAACATTGAAGAACTTATTCAAAATAATAGTATAGTAAATAAAAAACAAGAGTATATTGATAATTATATTTTTAATTTTATAGTTAATCATTCGCTATATAAATATAATCAAATATCATTAATAGTAAAAAATAAAAGTAAAAAAGATATTATTTCTATTGAAGATTTAATTCAAGAACTTGCTTATCAAAATAGAGATAAAAAATTATTAGATGATAAAAAAAGAAGAAAACAGGTATTAGATAATTATTTTAAAGGAACAGATAGTATTACTAGTTTTCCTAATAAATACAGAATTGAAAAAGCACTTAAAAATATAAATTATGAAATGGAAAAAGCATCTCAAGAGTTTAGTAAATTATTTAATTACGATTCTAAAAATCATTAATTATAATTAGTTTAAATGTAAATTAAGGCAAATAGATTTTAAAACTAACTAAAAAATGATATAATTAATACAGAGGGTGGTTTGCATTATGAATGTAAATAAAATTAGAGAATTATTTGTTGCAAATAAAGAAGTACATTTTAAATTATTTAGTTTAGATTATACTATTAAACAAGTTGATGATAATGTAGTAATTATTTATGCAGATATTTATAGTGGCAGACCTTCAAGATATAATACTATTGATGAACTACTAAATAACTTTACAATTTATAATGAAACATTGATAGATAATGATAATAGAATGATTAATATAAAATAATGAATAGTGATTTATGGAGGCAAAGATGGAATTATATTCAACTTATAAAAGAAATGATACTAAAATAATATTTAGTGAAGAAGTTTATAAAAAGTTGCAAATAGCAATTAATTCAACTGGTTATGATCTATATACGCTTGATAGAAGCAATATGATAGCAGGAAATGAATATTTAGTATTTTTATATGGAAGATGGACTCCAGATGGAAATATCTTTTTTACAGATACAAATGATGTAGAATATCAACCAATGGATGGAAAATCTAAACCGAATGATGGTATGCAATTAGAAATGGAAAATAAAATAATTAATGAAAAATTTGATTGTTTTGCATATGTTCATACACATCCGTACGCTAAAACAGAATCTAGTAGATTTTTTTCTGATGCAGATATACAAGAATTTAAAACAACATATAATTTTGCAAATATTGCGAAAATCACTAAAAGAAATATAATTGCTTTAGGTGGAGTAATGACTGTAAGTGGAAACAATATACCTTCTGAGGATGATATTGCATTAGTTCATTATAATGATGAAACTGGTGAAATGGAATATTTACCAAATATGTATGTTATGTTTGATAATGAATTAGTACCAATGAAGCAATCAAAAGAAGAAGTATTAATAAATGATACAGGACATTTATTTAATTCTAAAGATGTTGAAGATAGATCATTATACACATCTGCTCCAATAGAAAGAACTTACTTTGAAGTTGAAAAAAAAGGTAGAGCAAGATAAAAATATCGAGCAATTCAATATTATTATATAAATATAGTTTATTAGAAAGATTAGTTTAGAAATGACTAGTCTTTTTTTATTGCAAGAAAGGAGTAAAAAAATGGCAATATATAATGTAGAAATTGTTGAAAAATTAAGTAGAGTTGTAGAACAAGAAGCAAATAGTTATGAAGAAGCAGAAAATTTAGTACAAGAAAAATATGATAATGAAGAGATAATTTTAGATTGGAATGATTGTGAAAAAGTAGAATACAAAAAATATCCATATCCAAAAATAAAGAATAATTTAACTATATATTTCAATTTTAATAAAGATGACAATAGTGTTTGTATTCAAAATATTCAAAATTTTTTTGATTCTGGTGCAACATATAATTGCAAAACAAAAGAAGATTTGAAAATGGTATTTAATTCATTTATTGATGATCATATTGATTTTGATAATAATAATGAAAATGAGGTGTTAAAAAACATTGAAGATACATTTAGAAAAACAATGGATAAATTATATAAAGAAGATAGGAAACATAAAATTGAGTTAGTCAAACAAGTACAAAAAAATAGAGAAAAGGAGAGATAATAATGCTGTGGTGGAAATGGTTAATATTTATTGTTTTTATAGTGATAGTTTTAGGACTATCTCTTTTTTTATATTGTGGATTAAAAATTTCAAGTAAATGTTCAAGGATGGAGGAAAATAATGAAAGAAAAAATTATAAAGAAAATAAGAAATGATTTAAATAAATCAGATTATTTTTTTGAAGGTGAAATAGAACAAGTTATAACTATTGTAAGAACAAGTTTAAATAAATATATTATTGAACAACCACTTAATAAAAAAGATTTATTTGTTGAGCAAATAAAATCAATATTTAATAAAATAAAAAATTTTATGAAAGGTATATTTTATGAAAAAATTTTTAAAAAGTCTAAAAAAGAAGTGGATTAAGTTCTGGGGTAATACTTATATATTGAAAGATGGTGATAAAGAAATATGTGAATTTCTTATTTATCATAAAACAATTTATATCGAAAGAAAGGAGAAATTTATAGATGAATGGTTTAATCAATTATAGAAAATTATCAAAAGAAAATAAAAATGAGTTAACTGAATATTTAATTTATAGAAGTATTGAAGATAATTGTAGAGAGCATGAAAAAGAAATAGATGATGAAAAAATATTAGATATAAAAGAATTAGCTTATGATTTTTATCTTGATGATTGTTGTGGTAAATTATCCATTACTTCTATTGCTGACTTTATTATTAATAACTATTTAGATAACAATATTACATTAGAAGAATTACAAGATGTTGATTATGCTGATTTATATTCTGCAATTGATGAGGATTGCATTGAATACATTAAAGAACAAGAAGAAGATTTAGAAAGGTAAGGTGTAATGATGGATTTTACAAAATTAAATATTGAATTTGCAAATATGCAAAATACAATTACAAAATATAATAATATACAAAATGAAATTAAAAACAGAATTAAAAATAATTTAAAAGATATAAGCAAATATAATACGAAAATAAAAAATAATAAAGACATTGTAGAAAATGAATGTAGTAAGTTAATAATTAGTGTATTAAAAAAGGAAACAGATTTTTTAAAAAAATTAATTGAGGAGGATAAGACAAATGAGAAAAACAATCAAATTGTATGATGAAGATTGCTACTTAAGTGTTTACAATTATGTTGATAATAATAGGTTATATTTAGGAGTAAGTGATAAAAATAATGATATAATTCAGGATATATCTGTAAATCTTCCAGAAGTTCATGCTTCTTATAATCAAATATATTTAACTGAACCTTTATCAAAGGGTGTTATTAATAAATTAGTCAGACTTGGGATTATTAGTAAACCAATTAAAGAAATTCAGTATAATATGGCAACAGCAAAGTTAGTTGATGTTAATCTTGATAAATTAAAAGATTATGATAAAGAAGGTGTAGAAAAATATTTAAAAAATTGTAAAAAACAAGATAAGGAACAAAATGACAACATATTTTATTCATCAGATGAAATAATGGATTTATTAAAAAAAGAAACAAGGTTAGTTTATGTTGATCTTGGAAATGAAGAAGTTGTTGCTAGATATGAAGATATTCCAGATATTATTACTGATATAAATTATAACAAAAAAGGTCCTACTGATATAAGTGTGTATGATTTTAAAAGTCCAGAAGATGGACCTATTCTTACAACTTTTGGACCATATCTAAATACTTGTAATCCCGATGTCAGAAAAGATATAATTGATAGACTTAATGATTTGCTAATGGGAGAAGTAAATGAAAAGGAATATAAAATTATTAATGAAGATATGTTAGAAGAAGTAAAAGATAAGCTAGAACAAAACGAATTGGAAAGATAACTATGCCAGTATTATATGTTGTTGTTTTAATTATTGTATCGCTCATAATTGCTTTTTTATATTTTATAGAACCACTTATAACTAGGCAAAAAATAAAAGATAATAAAGAACATGGTAGTGCTAGATGGTCAACCGTTAATGAAATAAAAAAGAACTTTAGGGAAGAACAGATAGATAGTATAAATGAAAGTGGTTTTCCTATTTATTTTAGTAAAGATAATAAAAAAGTATGGTTTGATAATAAAACTCCTCACTGGATATGTCTTGGTTCAACAGGAAGTGGTAAATCTGTAACTTCTGTAATTCCATATTGTAGTTTCATAGCGACTGCCAAAAAGAAAAAAAGTGTATTTATTACAGATCCTAAAGGTGAAATACTAAATGCAACTAGTCAAATGTTTAAAGATAATGGTTATGATGTTTTATGTATTGATTTTAGAAATCCAGAATATTCAAGTCATTTAAACTTGTTAGAACCAGTTATTAAAGAATATGAATTATATTATAAGTATTTGAAGTTAAGTGAGAATGAGAAAGATGAAGATAAATATGTAGAATATAAGAATAAATCAATTGTTCATTATGCAAGTTGCAATCAATTAGTTAGTGATATTTCTAGTATGATTATGGATGATGTAACTGCTAAAGAGAAGTTTTGGAATAACTCATCTTCTGATTTATTATATGGAATTATATTTTTATTTCTTGAAGATTATGTAGAGGGAAAAATTAAAAGAAATCAAATTACTTTAACTTCAGTCAAAAAATTTCAAAGTAGTTCTATGTCTGATAACAATAACAAAAAATTAAAAAAATATATGGAACGAAAATCTTATGATATGAAAAGTAAAGATAAATTATTTAGTTTATTAAATACTTCTGAAACAACTTATAGGTCAATAACTTCAACTTTTAGTGAAAGAATGTCATTATATGATGATATAAATGTAGAAAATGTTACATCTGAATCAGATTTTGATTTTGACAGTTTGGGAAAAAAGCCAACAGTATTATATTGTTGTATTCCAGATGAATCGCAAATATATTATACTTTGGTATCTATAATTGTGTCATTAATATATAAGACATTAGTTATTTTATGTAATGAACAAGAAAATAAAAAATTGCCGTGTGAAATAGTTTTTTTGCTTGATGAATTTGGTAATACTGCTCCTTTAAAGGATTTAAAATCAATGGTGTCAGTAGGTAGAAGTAGAGGAATGTACTTTGTCTATTATTTGCAAAGTATTCAGCAATTAGATGATTTGTATGGTAAAGAAACAAGTCAAATAGTACAAGATAATTGTGGTTTACAATTTTTAAAAACTAATTCTCAAGACACTGCCGAACAAATAAGCAATAGATTGGGAACACATGGTGTTGAAACAACATCATTAAATTATTCAATGAGTTTTACAAATAATAATGGGAGTAAAGGTACAAGTTTAATTTCCAGAAAACTTATGACTGCTGATGAAATAAAACAATTAGTTTACAAGACAATAATTTTTTCTTCTGTAGGTCATCCTATAATTAGAGATACAATTTTATACAATAAGTTTAGTTGTTATAAATCTGGTTGTATAAATAGAAAGAAAAGAGTATTGCAAAGATTTACTGATAGGTATTATACAGTTGATCAGATTAAATTAGAGTCTAAAACTGAAGAACCTAAAGTTAATACTGCTGAAGCACAGGAAAGAAATAAATTAATTATAATAATAAATGAAGTAATAAGAATTTTTGGAAAGATAGATTTTAATGTTGAGTATTTTAAAAATGATAATGGTATGGTTGCACAGTTATATTTAGCACCACCACTATCTACAAATGATATTAAAGCATTAGAGGAAATAAGCGCTAAATTAAAATTCGGATATAATGCTATTTCTGATAAAGAAAAAGTTAATAGAAAAAACAGAAACTCTTTAATAGAGATTTTTTTAGTTGATAAAGATGATATAAGAAAGAAGGTGTAGAAATTGAATAAAGATTTTTTAGATGAATTTATATCAACGAGAGATGATACTTTAAATGAAATAAAAACAAGTTTATACAATTGGAATAAGTTTATCACATATTGGGCTAATATATTAGATAAGTACAGTATTGATAATGTACTTAACTTATATTCTTATAATTCTAATGGCAAAACTTTTATGACTTTTGATGAGTGGAATAGTGAACAAATTGCTAGAAGAATAAAACCTAAAAGTAAAGGGATACCAATACTTGTAGATAATAAAAAAATATATGTGTTTGATATAAAGCAAACTTATGGTAGAGATTATAATAAGTGGAATTATAGTCATTATGTTGATAATGCAATTCTTAAATACTATCAAACAGAATTGAATGTTAAAAATGACAATTCTAAAAGTTTTAATGAGAATTTTTATGATATTATCTATAAAACATCTCTTTTAAAAATAGTTGATGATTACAAGGAAACAACTGCTGAAGAAGTGAAGTTTATTGCTAAAACAATGGCTTCACTTTTTTTGTCAAAATCAAATTTTAATATATATACTTTACCAAATGTTTATGAAGAACTGAATCAAATGGAAAATGAAGATATATTAAAATGTATGCAAATATCAAATAGGGAAACAACAATCTTGTATAATGATTTTATAAACGATGTTAATAATCTTGAAAATATTCAAAATTATATTCAAACAAGAATACTTTTTTTGCTTAAGGAAAATGGTGTGATTAATGAAAGTGAAAAGCAAGATATTATTTCTGGTATAGATAACAATAGTGTATTTAATTATGATATATTAGAAAATATTTATGACAACTATTACAATAAGTATGAAAAGTCATTTAACAGAAAAAATGAACCTTTTAAGCAAAAAAACGAAAAAGAGAAAGTTATAAGAGATAATTTAATTGAAGAACATAGTTCTGATAATGTTAAGGAACAATTATCATTATTTACTCCAAGAGAAGAAGAACTTGCAAATAAGATATGTGATATATTTAATTCTTTTGATACTAAATATAAGAATACTTTTGAAGTTCATAATGTAGAATTACAAAAATGGGAACAAATAAAATCCAAAAAAAGAAATTTATCAATCTGTATTACAAGTCCTTTAGCAGAGAATTTTGGAGAAGACAGTTTTACATACTTTAATGAAGATAAAACTGATGAAAAGAAATTAAATGATGGCATAGTAAATAATTATTTTTTACAACAATTATACAAAGACAAAGATTTTTCTATTAGTTTTACACCGAGTATAATTCATATATTTTGGCATAATTTTGATGATAAACAATTTGATATGAATATATCAAGTACCAAAATGATTAATCAAGATGAGATTGAACAAGAAGAATTAGAAAAGATTGATGATGAAATATCAAACATTAATAATACAAAAATTGAATATAGGGTTACTACTGCAGAAATAATTCCAACTTATGAAGGAATAAAAACTAATATAATAGAAGAACATAATTATGATATAGATGGTAAGGAGATATATCCACCAATTAATTATCATATTAGTGATGATAAGATTGACAACACATTTGGTGCTAAATCTAGGTTTGAAGATAATATTAAAGCAATAGAACTGTTAAAGAAAATAGAAAATGAGGACAGAAATGCTACGGTTGATGAACAAGAAATATTATCTCATTATGTAGGTTGGGGTGGAATTGCTGATGCTTTTGATGAAAGAAAGGATAATTGGAAAGAAGAAAGAGAAAAGTTAAAACTACTTTTAAATGATGAGGAATATAAAGCAGCTGCACATTCAACTTTGTCTTCGTTTTATACACCAAATATTGCTATAGATGGGATATATAAAGCTTTAAAAAGATTTGGATTTGAAAAAGGTAATATTTTAGAACCATCTTGTGGAATTGGAAATTTTTTTGGAAGAATACCAGAAGAATTTGAAAAATCAAAATTATATGGTATAGAGTTAGATAGTATTAGTGGTAGAATTGCTAAAAAGTTATATCCAAATGCTAAAATAGAAATAACTGGATTTGAAAATTCTAAAGTATCTGATGAACTATTTGATATTGCTATTGGTAATGTTCCGTTTGGAAGTAATACAGTATATGATAGAAGATATAAAGATAGATTTTTGATACATGATTACTTTTTTCAAAAAACTCTTGATAAAGTTAGAAGTGGTGGAATAATTGCTTTTATTACTACCGATGGTACTCTTGATAAAAGAGATACTAAAGTCAGAGAGTATATTGCAAAGAGAGCAGAATTTCTAGGTGCAATTAGACTACCAAATAATACTTTTAAAAGTAATGCTAATGCTAAGGTTACATCGGATATTATTTTTCTAAAAAAAAGAGATGAATTAAAGCAAGATATATCAGATGAAAAATGGATTTATACAAGTGAATATAATGATGGAATTGTAATTAATAATTATTATATTGATAATCCAAAAATGATGTTAGGAAAAATGGAATTGCATTCTACACCTTATGGATATGATAATACATTAAATCCTTTAGATGAAGATGTTAATGTGTTAATGGAAAAAGCAATAGATAATTTACCTAGCAATATATATGAGAAATCAATGTATATTGTTGATGAAAATAATGACTATGAAGTTTTAGATGCAGATGATGATATTAAAAATAATGCTTTTACAATTATAAATAAAGATGGAAAAGATATTATTTATCAAAGAATATTTTCAAGTTTAGTTCCTTATTCTATTCAAGAAGGAATGACTGCTAAAAGAATAATTGGCTTATGTAAAGTTAAAAATGCTTTGAGAAAAGTATTTGATATACAACTTCGTGATGGAGATGACACAGAATTAAAAATAGCTCAAGAAGAATTAAATAAAGAATATGATGATTTTTGTAAAAAATATGGATATATTAATGATAATGTTAATGCTCGTGCTTTTGATAATGATCCAGATTATTATTTGCTTACTTCAATAGAAAATAAGATAAGTAAAGATGAAGAAGATGATAAACCAAAATATTCAAAAGGTGATGTATTTACAAAAAGAACAATTAGAAAAAGTAAGGTTATAACAAAAGCAGATAATGCAGAAGATGCACTCCGATATTCTCTTAATAATAGAGGGTGTGTTGATTTTGAATATATGAAAACATTGTATCCTAAAAATAATGATGAAATAATTGAAGAACTAGATGGTTTAATATATCAAGATCCAGCAAAAATAAATGATTTTAACAATGGTTGGGTTATAACAAGTGAGTATTTAAGTGGAAATGTTAAGCAAAAATTGAATTATGTAAAAACTATAAATGAAGATGGTAAATATGATAAAAACATTGAGGCACTTGAAAGAGTACAACCAACACCGTTAGAATATGATGAAATAAGTGTCAAATTAGGTTCAACATGGATTCCAGAAGATGTTTATCACGATTTTTGTTGTGAATTATTAGATATACCAAATTATAATAAAAGTGTTTTAAAAATAAAGTATGCGAAAGAGGTTAATACATGGCTTTTTCAGGCAAGTGGTTTATATGGTTATGGAGTTAAAAATACTACTACTTGGGGAACTCAAAGAGCAGATGCTTTATCTATAATTAAAAATACTTTAAATCTTCAAAGTGTAACTGTGTATGATAAACTTGAAGATGATAGAAGAGTAGTAAATCCTGTGGAAACTGCTAACGCTAGAGAAAAACAAGAATTAATAAAACAGGAATTTAAAGAATGGATTTGGAAAGATGAGGACAGAAGAAATAGGCTTGTGAAGTTATATAATGAGAATTTTAATTGTATGAAAGAAAGAGAATATGATGGTTCTCATCTTACTTTTGATGGAATGAATCCTAACATTGAACTTAGACCACACCAAAAAGATGCAGTTGCACGAATAATCTATGGTGGAAATACTTTACTTGCTCATGCAGTAGGTGCTGGTAAAACTTATGAATGTATTGCAGGTGCTATGGAACTTAAAAGATTAGGAATAGTTAGTAAACCAATGTTTGTTGTTCCTAATCATTTGTTAGGACAATGGGCTAATGAAATTTTAAAGTTATATCCAACAGCAAATGTTCTTGTCGCTACTCAAAAAGATTTTGAAAAAACAAGAAGAAGAAAACTGATGGGAAGAATTGCTACTGGTGAATGGGACGCAGTATTAATCGCACATTCAAGTTTTGGACTTATTCCAATGAGTAAAGAATATGAACAAAAACATTTAGAAAACCAAATTGAAGAAGTATCTAGTGCTATTGAAAGAATTAAAGAAGAATCTGGAGATGGTTTAAGTGTAAAAAAACTAGAACAAATTAAAACTAGCATAGAAACCAAACTGAAAGTATTATTAGATACACCAAAAGATAATGTTGTGAATTTTGAAGAACTAGGTGTAGATGAATTAATTGTAGATGAAGCACATATGTTTAAAAATCTTCCTATGTTCTCCAAGATAAGAAATGTTGCTGGAATAAACAATAGTGAAAGTAAAAAAGCAACTGATTTGTTTATGAAGATTAGTTATATATTAGAAAATAATGGAGGAAAAGGAACAATATTTGCTACTGGTACTCCAATATCAAATTCAATGGGTGAATTATATGCTATGCAAAAATATTTACAAATTGATAGATTGAGAGAAATGGGGCTTGAACATTTTGATGAATGGGCATCAACCTTTGGAGAAATAGTTCATAGTTTTGAAATAGCACCAGATGGTAGTGGCTTTAGAACAAAAGCAAGATTTGCTCAATTTTTTAATATACCAGAACTTATGACTTTATTTAAAGAAGTCGCTGATATAAAAACTTCAAAAATGCTTAATTTACCAGTTCCTAAATTAAAGGGTGGAGATTATAAAACAGTGGTTGCTCCTAAAAGTGAAGCATTAGGAGAATATGTAGAAAAATTGGCTGAAAGAAGTGAAATAATTAGAAATGGTTGTGATCCTAGAATTGATAATATGTTGCTTGTTACTAATGATGGTAGAAAAGCAGCATTAGATTTAAGGATGATTGATCCAAGTATGCCAGATTTACCAGACTCAAAAATAAATATGGCAGTAGAAAATATTTATAGAATATGGTTAGAAAATAAAGAAGACAGGTTAACTCAACTTGTCTTTTGTGATTTATCAACACCTAGAAGTGATGGTGAATTTAATGTCTATGATGATATTAAAAATAAATTAATTGCAAGAGGTGTACCAGAAGAAGAAATAGAGTTTATTCATAATGCTAAAACTAATCCTCAAAAATTAAAACTTTTTGAAGATATGAGAAATGGTACAAAGCGAATTCTTATAGGTTCAACTTCAAAGATGGGAGCAGGAATGAATGTTCAAGATAAATTAATTGCATTACATCATCTTGATTGCCCGTGGCGACCATCGGATATAGAGCAAAGAGAAGGTAGAATATTAAGACAAGGAAATCAAAATGCAGAAGTAGAAATATATAGATATGTTACTGAAGGTAGTTTTGATGCTTATTCATACCAGTTAATTCAAACAAAGGCTACTTTTATTAATCAAATAATGGCTAACTCAAATGGCGGTGGTAGAACAGCAGAAGATTTGGATAGAGATACACTTACTTATGCAGAAGTTAAAGCTCTTGCCAGTGGTAATCCATTAATATTAGAAAAGTTTAAAGTTGAAAATGAATTGAAACAATTATACTTATCTAAAAGTAGGTATGATAAATCACATATTGAATTGGAATCAAAATATAATACAGAATTGCCAAGACAATTAAAATATCAAAAGCAGTATTTAAATGGTTTAAATGAAGATATAAAAAATGTAAGAGATTTGTCTGCTGATAATTTTGAAATTACAATTAGAGATAAAATATACACCTCAAGAAAAGATGCTAGTACAATGTTTTATAAAAGTCTTTCAACATTAAAGATTGATGAAGAAACGAAAATAGGTGAAATAAGTGGATTTGATATAGTTGGATTAAAAGATAGTTTATGGTATAAGCCAGTTATATATATTAAAGGTGTTGGAAAATATAAAGTTGAAACGAGCAATATTGATGAGATTGGTAATATTTTAAAATTAGAAAATATGCTCAAAAGTTTTAGCAATAAAATTGACACAGTAAAAGAACAAATCGCCTACACTGAAAAACAACTTATTGATGTAAAGGAGGAATTAGATAAACCATTTACTAATCAAGAAAGAATAAGAGAATTGCAAAAAGAAAAAGCAAGAATTGATAGTGAATTGGATTTAGATAAACAAGAAAATACAAAAAGTATAGAAGAAAATAATGAAGAAGAAATGGAGAGATGATTATGAAATTAAAGGATAGATTATTAAATAAATTAGCAGACAAATTAAAGAAATATGGAACACCAGAGTACGACTATATATTATCTTGCGATATTAAGGGAGAAGTTAAAAGTGCTTTTATGACTACTGATTGTAGCACTATAAAGGAACTTACCGAGAAATCGCAAAAAGGAATGATAGATATATCAAAACTACTGGATGATGAATTTAAAGATAGCGAGGGAGAAGTTAAAAAGATAATATTTTGTGATAGAGAAAATGTTATTTGTTTATATAATAGTAAAAATGATACTTACTATGAATCTGTGCATGAATTTTTTGATAATGCTGAAGAAAGAACTTATATAAAATGTGATAGTGATAGTATTTACCAAACATTTAAAAATTTTATTCTCCAAAGTAGCAAATACCATGATTTAATTGATTTTGAGTATGACATACCTAGAAAGAAAGCATTTGACAATATTTTTTCTAATAATGAACAGAATTATTGTGCTATTGAATCAAAAAATTCTGATACATATAGTGATGATTTTGTGAAAGATGAAATTCAAGAGAACAATTTAATTCAATCTAAAGAATTGGAAAGATAAAATTATATAATTTTTTTTAAAAAAACACTTGCAAAATTTCTTTTTTTAAGTGATAAATGGAATGAAGAAAAAAAGCCATTAAATGCTATTTATTTAAGTTATATCAAACATTGCATAAGGTTATAGGTAGTTATAAGAGCAAAAAAATAAAAACTCTTAAAATGGCTTTAATTCATTTCTTTAAAAGGAGGAATAATTTATGAAAGAACAAGTAAATATTAATCATGAATTTATTACTTATTTAAGCGAAATGGCATTGGACTTAATTATTAACCAAATAGAAGATAGACCTGAAAAAGTACCGAAATTTATTGCAGTAAATGAAATGCTAAATAAAATTAATTATGATGGTTCAATGGAATTATCAAAAATACTTGGAGATGATTTAATAGATAATGTTCTTGAGGAACTTAAAAGTAATATGTAAGGGAGGAATGATATTATGTATATTACTGAAACAACTGATAATGTTAGAAAATTAATTGAAACATTATTAACAAAAAAGGATGAAGCAAAATTGAAGTTTCTTATTTATATGTTTGATTTGGCAACACAACAACAAATTAATAGCAAAAATGAAATGAATCCAACTTTAATTGATGATGATGATTTAGTTATTTTTAATTTAGAAGATGTTGGAATGGCTAATAATTATGCAGATATTTATTTGGAATATTTAGTAATGACATTTAATGCTACTGCCACTAAATTAAGCAAGGGTTATCAAGATAATGGTAGTGTTGAAGGTATTCATTATAATAAGTTTGATAAACCATTATTATCAAGATTTATGAAATTATCATATAATGAAAAGTTAGATGTTTTTGCAGAAATGATTATAAGATTGGATAATGATAATTTGTTTGAAGGCAAGTATGATATGTTGTCTTTAAATAATAATGGATTTGAAATAGCAAGTAATATTATTAAATTGAAAAAGAATGAAGGTAATATTAATGAAAGCTAGTATTAAATACACACCTATCAGACTTACATTTAATGGTCATGTAGTTTTATATGACTTTGAAAGGGTAAGAATTGAAAAAGGATTCACTTATCAGGCAATAGGTCAAAGATATGGATTAGACAGATCATTAATTAGAACTGTTGTAATTGGACAAAATAATTTGTATTGTGAAAGAGCAATACAAATGGCTTTTGCAGTTGGAGTTAAACCAGATGACTTATTTTTAAGAGATATAATACTTTTAGGTGGAGATCAACTTGTTTTTATTAACAATCCAAGTGAAAACACTACACAGTTTTTGGAAAAAATTAAAAATTTGAGTTATAAAGATAGATTAAAATTTTGTATTGAATTATTTAATATGTGGAGTGATGGTAAAATAACTCATAAAAAAGGAGAAGTACCATTTACACCTGATATTATTGGTTTTCCAAAAGATATAGGAACTCAATTTTCTTCTTTTTTGGATACCATATTAAAAAGTGAAGAAATTAGAGTTGGAAATAAAATTATGGTAGATGATATTTGTTCAGTAAAGTCCAGAGGTAGTTATAATCAAATGCTTAAAAATTATATTAAATTACCATTTAAAGATAAAAAAGATATTTTAAATGAAATAATATTAAGATTTGATACAAGAACTTTATTTCATGAAAAGAAAGATTTTCCAAAATTTCCTGGATTTTTTACAGGATGGGATATAGCAGATACTATGAGAAGTTATGAATTAGAAGAAGAATAATTTTTTTATTAATACCAGTTCTTATTAGTGCTGTTAGAAGATAGTGTAATTTTGTCAAAGTAGAAATACTTTGATTTTTTTTGTTTACAAATTTTTGTATAAGTTTTGAAATTGATTATTATAAGGAGTGTGATGTGAATGAAAACTAAAATTACAGATGAAAGCAAAGAATTAAATAACCTAATTGAACACAGTGTAAAATTGTCTTTATTAAAATTGCTTTTAAAGAATAAAGAAATTACTGAAAAAGAGTATTATTTATTAAGAGAAGCAATTAAAAAAGAGCATTTTCCACTAAAAACATAGTAAAAAAGACAAAAATATGCTATAATTAATAGCGTGAGAAGATGGTGTTATAATGCTTAACTCAGCCATATAGAGAAAGGAGTTTAATTTGGCGAGTGTCGTTAAGGTTATAACGGCTACTCAATCAAGAATTGGTAAAATAACAGATGGCATCAAAAAAATTGTTTTAAGAGTATGTGCTTATTGTAGAGTTTCTACAGATAGTGAGGAACAACAAACTAGTTATAAATCCCAAAAAATTCATTATAAGGCATTAATTGAAGAACATGAGGAATGGGAATTCGTAGATATTTATGCAGATGAGGGATTATCTGGAACGAAAACTGCCAAAAGAACTGACTTTAATAGAATGATTGAAGATGCTTTAGCAGGCAAGATTGACTTAATTATTGCAAAATCCATTTCAAGATTTGCAAGAAATACAGTTGATACTCTAAATTATATAAGAAAATTAAGGGAACATAATGTTGATGTATGGTTTGAAAAAGAAAATATACATACATTGGAAATGACAAGCGAAATGTTTTTAACATTATATAGTGCTTTTGCACAAGCAGAAAGCGAATCTATTTCTGAAAATGTTAAACTTGGTGTTAGAGCAAAGATGAAAAGAGGAGAACTTGTTGGTCATTATGCACCTTATGGTTTTATGTATGATGAAGAAAAAGAAAACCTAGTTGAACTACCAAATGAAGCATTTATTATAAGATATATGTTTGATAGATACAAAGATGGTGTTGGTACTTCAACTATTGCTAGAGAATTAAATGATAAACAAATACCTAGTCCAACTGGAAGAAAGTGGTCTGATACAGTTGTATTTAGAATGATACGAAATGAAAAGTATGTTGGAGATTTGTTGACAGGAAAGACATATACTGATAATCCTATTAATTCTAAAAAGAAAAAGAATAAAGGAGAATTTGATATGTATTATACCGAAAATCATCATGAAGGAATTATAGAAAGAGAAGTTTGGGATAAGTGTCAAGAAATCGCAAATAAAAGATCAGGCAAATATACTGCAGATGGTAAACCAGAAAAATTTAGTCAAGTTTATCCATTTAGTAGCAAGATAGTTTGTGGACTATGTGGTGAAAGTTATATTCGTCGTTCTTGGAAAGCAAGAAAAGAAGGTGCGCCACCTAGAGCAGCATGGGCTTGTAGGACATATAATACAGATCATTTGGCTTGTCAAAGTTATGGTAATGTTAAAGAAAGTTATATAGAAGATTTATTTTTAAATTTATACTCTGTATTATGCAAATACAATAAACAGGTAATAGAAAAACTTCTTGAAACAATAGAAGAAACTTTTGAGAATGATGATTATTCAAAAGATCTTAAAAGAATTGAGAATGATATAAAATTTCATAGAGAACAATTAATGGAATTGTTGGATGTGAGGCTTGCTAAAATAATTGATAATGATGTATTTGAAGAAAAAAGTGAAAGAATTAATAAAAAAATAGAATTAATGGAACTTGAAGCTAGAAAAATAAGAGATTATGTTAATCATAGAGAACAAGTTAAAGACAGAGTTGAAAGGTTTAGAACTATTTTTAGTAAAAATACAACATTAAAAGAATTTGATGCTGATGTGTTTGAAAGTTTGATTGATAGAATTATAATCGGTAGAAGAAATGAAGATGGATCTATTGATCCGTATGAAATAAGATTTATCCTTAAAACAGGGGATGAGTTAACCGACACATTGCCAATCAAAAAAATGCCTTCTTCACAGACTCAGAAAGAGGATGATAGCAATGCTACAAACAATGAATCGCACGCTGAAATGTGTGCTTATACCTACAACGGGGAACACTGTTATTGCTAGTCCTAGAAGCTTAATTGCAATTTTAGAACAACATTATCAAGAGGATGGAAGTGTAAATGTTCCAAAAGTTTTACAACCTTATATGGGAGGATTAAAAACAATTAAACCTAATAATAAAAATTCTGAAAGGTGATTTTCATAGTCACCTTTTTTTAGTTATTTATAATGACAAAATATTTGAGATTTGATATAATATTTTTGAAAGTATTGAATTGTAGTAATAAGGGTATTGACTTTACATACGACTGGAGTGTTAAACTTTAATTGGAAGGAGGAAATATCGGTTTAAGAGGGAGTAAATGATATGTATAAAATAGGTGATTTTGCAAAAATTGTTGATATTCCTGTTAGAACATTAAGGTTTTATGATCAATATGGGGTTTTGCAACCTAGTGAAGTAGATAAATTTACAGGTTATAGATATTATAGTGATGAAAATATTATTGAATGTGAAGTAATTAAATTGCTTAAATCTTTGGATTTTACTTTAGAAGAAATTATTCTCTATAAAAAAAGTTTAAATAATGAAATATTAGAAAAAAAGAAAAAAGAATTGCAAGAGCGAATTTATTGGCTTAAACTTAAATATAAAAGAATAGAAATTTTACAAGAAAAATTAAATAGTGGAAAAGAAGAAAATATTGTAAAAGAAACACCAAAAGAAATGGTGTTAAGGAGGAAGTATGAAAAAAGAATTATTGGAAAAATTAATTAATAGTAAAAAAAATTTAGTTGTATCTGGAGATATTTCAAGTGGTAAAACATCTAATGTAATGTTTCCATTAGTTAAAGAGATAATTGAAGAAAAACAAAGTTTAATGATTTTAGATGCTAAAGAGGAATATTTAAATAAATATTACGATGATTTAAAGAAAAATGACTATAATATAGTAATATTAAATTTGAAAGATTTAAATAAAAGTGAAGGTTGGAATCCTTTAGAATATCAATATAACTTGTATAAAAGTGGCAAGATTGATGAAGCTGTAGATTTTATTAGTAAGCAATCAAAAATATTAGTAGAAAAAAATTCTATTCCAGACCCTTTTTGGACAAATTCAGCAGCAGATTTTTATACAGGAGTAGTGCTTGGTTTATTTGAAGATGGTAAAGCAGAAGAAATAAATTTAAATAGTGTTAACTTAATGTTTAATGAAATAGATAAAAAATATGCAGTTAGTGATTATATTACTGAATATTTTAAATTTAAAGATCCAAGTTCATTAGCTTATGTTTTTGCATCAACTACTTTTTTAGCCCCAAAAGAGACAAAAGGAGGTATTGTTTCAACCGCAAGACAAAATTTAAGAACTTGTGTGAGCAGAGAAATGTTAAGTGTTTTGTTAAGTAAAACTACATTTGATATAAATGATATTTTATCAAAACCTGTAGCATTTTTTGTAATTGCTAAAGAAGAAAATAGAGATGTTAATAAAATAGCTAATATGTTTATTGATCAATTATTTACTATTCTTATAAATTCTGAAGTTAAAAATAAATTTAATTTTATATTAGATAATTTTGATGTATTGGAAAAAATAATAGATTTAAATGATATGTTAAGTGCTGGAATACCTAAAAATATTATGTTTTACATTGCCACTCGTTCATTTGATGATTTACTTAAAAAATATGAAAATTATATAACAAGATTAAGTAATATTGTTAATGTTGACAAAGATAATTTGATAATTAATAATGAAAAATATAATGATAATTTAGAGTGTTTAATAGAGCCTAATGTAGAGGTAAATGTGGAATTTCCTATTTTAAAGGAATGTAGAATTAATACATTTAATTTAGAAGACTTTGTTTGTAATAGAAAAAAAGATTTAGTAATCAATGATAAGACAAATCCTTTTAATGCAAGTAATAATGCAATAGATAAAATGATAATTGAATTAGAGAAAAAAATAGAAGAATTAGAAGTAGAAGAAAAAAAGGATGTAGAAATGGAAAATACAAATATTAAATCTGATTTTTCACAATTTAAAATATAGAAGTAATAGTAGGTGTGATATGAATGTAGAAGACATTAGACAAATTAAAATTAAAAATATGAATAGGTTAGCTGATTATAGACAAAAACTATATGAAAAACCAATATTAAAAGATTTGTTTTTAGAAGTAACATTAAGATGTAATGCTAGGTGTGAACATTGTGGTAGTAGTTGCGGTGATGTTATACAAAAAGATGAAATTAGTGCGGATGATTTGAAAAAAACTTTAAAAGATATTTCAGAAAAGTATGAAGCTAATAAAATACTATTGAATGTTACTGGAGGAGAACCTTTAGTTAGAAAAGATTTGTTTGATATTATTAAATATGCTTCATCGTTAGGTTTCAGATGGGGAATGACTTCGAATGGAATGCTAATAAATGATGATGTTATAGATAAAATGATTGAAACAAATATGGAAACTATATCTATAAGTTTAGATGGATTAAAAGAAACTCATGAAAGTTTTAGAAAAGTTCCAAATTGTTTTGATAAAATTATTGAAAATATAAAAAAAATGCAACAAGTACCAAGTATAAAAATTGTTCAAGTCACAACTGTTGCAAATAAAAAAAATATACATGAGTTAGAAGCTGTTTATAATTTAATGAAAGAGTTGAATGTTGTTTCATGGAGAGTTATAAATGTTGACCCTATAGGTAGAGCTAAAAATAATAAGGATATTTTATTAGATAAAGATGATTATAATTATTTATTCAATTTTATAAAAGAAAAAAGAGAAGAAAAATTAATGAATGTTGAATATGGATGTAGTCATTATTTAGGAATAGATTTAGAAAAAGAAATAAGAGATACGTATTTTCTTTGTACTGCTGGGCTTTATGTAGCAAGTATTTTAAGTAATGGAGATATATTTATATGTCCAGATGTTGAAAGAAGAAAAGAATTTATTCAAGGAAATATTAAAACAGATAATTTTGTTGATGTATGGGAAAATAAGTTTAAAATTTTTAGAACTGAAAATAGATTGAAGTGTAAAAAGTGTGAAAAATGTGCTAGTTGGAAATATTGTTTAGGAGATTCGTTTCATACGTTTAATTTTGAGGAAGGAAGACCAAATTTTTGTATAAAGGATGTTTATGGAGAAGATAATTATGATTAATGAAAAAAACTTAAAAAGAAAAGAATTACGTGATAAGTATGTTTATTACTATGAAAAAAATGATATTAGTGATAATGAACATATATTAATATTTTTGGAAGGTATTTTAAAGTATTTAGAAGAGTTTGAATATGAATATGATGAAAATTTTGTTTTTTGTGGCAGAAAAAAATTTTTATATGAAGAAATTATTAGAATTGTTAATGGAGAACAAAAAGAAAATGATCCTATACATTTTATGTTAGGTTCATTGAACGAATTTATGCGTGATGATAATTTTGTGAGTTTTGGGGAAGAAGAAGCTGGAATTGGTTTTGTGGAATTAAGAGATAAAAATGATTTGTATTCTAAAGAAGGTGTTATTTGCAAACAGGAAAAAACTAAAATTGAAGAAATAATTAACATAATAAAAGAATATATAAATAACTGTAAAGAAGTTAATAATGTAAATAATATAGAAATATATAATGAAAAGTATGATATTGATCCAGAAGATAATGAGCCTCAAAAAGTGTATGGTATTCCTGATGCAATGAGAAAACAATGGGAAGAAAATGCAAATAAAAAATATGATGTTGATCCAGAAGATAATGAGCCTCAAAAAGTGTATGGTATTCCGGATGTAATGAGAAAACAATGGAAAGAAGATGCAAATAAAAAATATGATATTGAGCCGGAAGATAATGAACCTCAAAAAGTGTATGGTATTCCTGATGCAATGAGAAAACAATGGGAAGAGGAAACAAATAAAAAATATGATATTGAGCCAGAAGATAATGAGCCTCAAATTGTGTATGGTGTTCCTAATTTTGATTATTTAGATGAGGAAATGAAAAAAGAGAATATTGATATAGTAATTGGAAATTGTTGTTTATCTTTAACAAAACGTAATAATATATGTGATTTATTGTATGTAAACAAAGGTATAGTGTCATATAGTAATGATTTAAATATTTTTATTTCTTTTCAAAAATTTGATGAGTTTTGTGATAGATTAAAAACAATCATTGCTGATTGGAATACAGAATATTTAGGTGATAGTGGAGTAAAATGGAAATTAAATATTGATATAAACGGATTAAGCAAGCAAATAAATGGCAATGGAGCATATCCTGAAAACTGGAATGAGTTGATTGATTTATTATCAGAATATGAAATCCTTTTTAAAAATAATTTAAACTAATGATTAGTATATAAAATTGTTCATTTTCCATTTCATGTTGGATAAAGAACAATTGAAGAAGTAGGATAAAATTACTGTTATTGTTGGTGAGATGTATAGTGTAAAAATAACAATACATTATTAATAAGATGATATATAAGGAGATTATGAAAATATAAAAATAAACTTCCTAATGTAGTTACACTAAAATTAAATGATACATTTAAGCTTAATTTAGAAATTTTTGATGCAATGGAAAGCTGGGAAATCTCATTACAGAATAAAAATCAAATAAAAATTGATTTTGAAAATAAATAATTAATTTGTATTTATAAAGAATGAAGTTTAAAAATAATTCTTTTTTTGAAAATTAATGATTTAAACAAAATGTAAAATAAACTTTTTAAGATGTAAAAAAGTGTAATTTCTTTTAATAATAGTGTAAATAAATGTATAGACTTATAATTTTTCTTTGTAACATTTTGATATGTTTTGTCGAATCGCTTGCAATAAAAAAAATATGCTTTAAAATACTTATTCGAAAGCGGGTTTTGGCTAATAAATTTTTATTACATGTTATCCATTTATTGTGCTTAAGATGTTATATAACCATTCTACTTACTAACTTATTCCAACCCAAAATTAGTCAAAACGCTTTCACATTTTTTGTTTATGTGATAGAATAGTGCATTGAAAGGAAGTAGTATTATGAAAGTACCTGATTTGTTAGTAGCTGGTAATAGAAAAAAAGTTAATGTTAAAGAAGAAAAGTTAAATTTAAATATAAAACCATTATATAAAGAAAAAAAATATTTTTTAAGAACTTATGGATGTCAGATGAATGTTCATGATTCTGAAGAAATAAAGTATTATTTGGAAGCTTTGGGATATGAAGCTGTTGATGAATTAGAAAAAGCTGATATTGTTGTTTTAAATACTTGTGCTATTAGAGAAAATGCAAAAGATAAAGTGTTTGGGTATTTAGGAAGATGTAAACATTTAAAAAAGGAAAATCCTAATTTAATTATTGCTATTGCTGGGTGTTTAATGCAACAACCAACTGAAATTGAAGAAATACATAATAGACATCAATATATTGATATTATTATTGGTACTCATAACTTGAGTGAATTACCAAGTTTAATTGAAGAAGCTAATAATAAAAAGAATCAAAATATTGAAGTTTATTCAAATAGTGATGTGGTATTTGAAAATGTAAAATACAATAGAGATTCTAAAATAAGTGCTTGGATAAATATTATTTATGGTTGTGATAAATTTTGTACATATTGTATTGTTCCATATACAAGAGGAAGAGAAAGAAGCCGTAAAATGGAAGAAGTTTTGGAAGAAGTAAAGACTCTAAAAGAACAAGGTTATATGGAAATTACTTTGCTTGGTCAAAATGTCAATGCGTATGGTAAAGATTTAAATTTAGGTTACGATTTTGCAACACTTTTAGAAAATGTAGCAAAAATTGGTATTCCTAGAATTAGATTTGTTACATCACATCCTTGGAATTTTACTGATAGAATGATTGATGTTATTGCAAAATATGATAATATTATGCCTTATGTACATTTACCAATTCAATCTGGTAGTGATGAAATTCTTAAAAAAATGAATAGAAAATATACTATTGATGAATATAAAAAGCTTTTTAATCAAATTAAAGAAAAAGTAAAGAATGTAGCTGTTACAACGGATATAATTGTTGGTTTTCCAAACGAAACTGATGAGGATTTTCAAAAAACGTTGGATATTGTTAATTATTGCAAATTTGATGGAGCTTATACATTTATTTTTTCACCTAGAGAAGGAACTGCAGCAGCAAAAATGGAAGATAAAATACCTATGAGTGTTAAAGAAGAAAGACTACAAAAGTTAAATGAACTTGTTAATAAATATTCTTTGGAAAGTAATAAAAAAATGTTAGAAAAAGTTGTTGATGTTTTAATAATTGGAAAAAGTGAGAAAGATGATTCTAAAGTTTATGGATACACTGAAACAATGAAATTAGTAAATGTAATAGGTGATGACAGTTTAATTGGTAAAATTATTCCTGTTAAGATAACTGATGCTAAAAGTTTTAGTTTAGATGGTATATATAGTCAAGATTAAGTCTTGGCTATTTTTGTTAATTGATTTAAAAAATAACTTTTTTTCTATAAATAGGTTGACATTTGCTAGTTTATTGTAATATAATGTTAGTGCACTTGGGAAAATACGCGCCCATAGCTCAACTGGATAGAGCGTTAGACTACGGATCTAAAGGTTG
>OLHG01000140.1_pt1 | contig 49330 bp, 54 predicted proteins | sample 1605971 | NCBI WGS metagenome assembly OLHG01 (sample SAMN03283289) | human gut metagenome | biome: human-associated habitat; material: feces | host: Homo sapiens | place: Peru | collected 2012 | reverse complement strand
ATTGGGTTTCAGTGGCATTTTTCCACTCAACCAGCCAGGAAGTCATCTTTGCATAAGAAATATATTTGTTCCCGGCCTCATGATTCTCATTCTGAAGCGCCAGAGCACGATTGAAAACAAAACGACATGCGCCCGCGAAGCGCCTCATTTTACGCTCCTGCTGTCCATTTGGTCTTAACTGGAATTTGAAGGCTTGTAGTCGTTTCATAAGCCAAATTATACTTTGGTCTATGAAAAAAGAAACTGATATCCGACGTGGAAGGCACTGCGTCTTCCTGATGCACGTTCACCTTGTCTTTGTCGCGAAATACCGACGTCAGATTTTTGACCATGACGCAATAGAAAAACTACGCACTTACTTTTCAAGTGTATGTGCTGATTTTGAAGCTGAACTGGTTGAAATGGATGGAGAACGAGATCACGTTCACCTGCTAATTAACTATCCCCCAAAATTGGCGATATCCAGCCTGGTGAACAGTCTCAAGGGCGTATCGAGTAGATTATTGCGACGAGATCGACCAGATATTGCAGCCCGATATTACCACAAAGGCGTTTTATGGAGTCCCAGCTATTTTGCCAGTAGCTGCGGTGGTGCACCAATATCCATCATCCGCCAATACATTGAACAACAGCAAACACCTGGTTAGGTGGAAAACCGCGCCTTATATCCCCGACCTGAAGGACGGGGCTTTACGGCGCACCGGGGTAACCGCCCGGGCCACCCGGATTTTTAAGGCAAGAGCCATCACTGAAGATTTTCACGGTTTTAAGCTGGGGATTGAATCCTACGACAGGTGTTGTGGGATTGGTGTGGGGAGAATTTTTGTTTTTGTTTTTTTTGCGAGTTTTTGCTTGCGATCGGGCTGGTGTCTTCGACGTCATATAAACTCCTGAATCAAGCGCCGCGCCGATTTTTTTTCCTCGCGCGTGCGCACACGCGTGCGTGTAAATATTAAAAATTTTTTAGAAAAAAAAAAACTTACTTCCCAGAACAGATTTTAATAAAACCTGAACTGAACGAACGAAGTGAGTGAAGTTCACCTCGAACGAAGTGAGAGGTTGTCTTTTCAGGTAATACTCTCCCAGGGAGGTGAGTATAAAAATTCCTCACCAACCTGGTCGTTTCATAACCTGAAAAGTTATGACCTAAGTCTACTGCCAGCTTAGGCTTGGGAAGTTATGGATGACAGCACCCCAGAACCGAGATCTTCCCACACTTTATGAAGGGGAGTACTGGATTCAACCTCTCGAAACACCCCAGACTCGACAATCATAAAGTGACCCTTCTCTCTGCCCACTTTGGTTCCCCCTTCCCCAACCCCTAAACGGTGCCGGTTCTACGCTGGTAGTGAGCTTTTTTAAACCTGACGCCAGTGACGCTTACCCCCACCCATCAGGTCGAGCCTCCAGTCTACGACTGGAAACTATCAGATCTTAGCACTTATCATTCACTTTATAAATAGTTAGTACTTATCTATCATTGTGATTGGTTGCTTTCTCGACCATGTAGTTGAACATTCAAGGCAAACACCTCATTGATCAACTCACCTAAAAGCTGTTCAACAAGTTCGCGATGCTCCCCAAGATGCAAGCACTTAATTGCCCATTCATACAAGGTGAAAGCCTGCTCGCGATCTTTCATCATTTCACGAGCCTGAGCCAGAAAATCGCTCTCTACGAGTGCAACGACATTAGTCGGGTATGACATGTTGGTTTCCTTAAAGTGGTTCATAAAATCGATTTTAAAGCGTCTGGGAAGGGGTTCTAGTGGATTCTGTGATGATGTTCAGGTCTGGAGTCTCTGATATAAAACAGCCTGTTTCCGTATATTAATAATTAATATGTAGTTATTTATATATACAGAAGCAGGCTAATTACAGACGCCAGAACAAACTAAGCAGCCTTCTTTGATGGTCTTTTTTTCCTGATCACATTCGCAGGGTCATACCCTCCCAGACTTTTCATGACGTCCAGAGGGATCTTGCTTATAGAGTGCCCAGCATCCTGACAGAATCCTCGAAAAACAACGAGCATACTGCCACCGGGGTTGATGTTTACTTCTACCTGACCCAAATTGACGTCAGGCTCGACAAACGCTACGCGGCCACCAGACAGAATAATCGTCTCATTCGCACACTCTGTTGCACGCTCATACCACTTTGTATCGAGGGATTGAGGAATTAGCATCACGGTTGTAACTCCGCGAGCCTGCTCACGTATAGCCGCATCAATCCAGGGGGAGATTTTGGAGTAGGGTGGATTGAGGAAGGCAATTGTACCTGGCTGCCCCCATTCAGATTTCAAAGCATCGCGCTCAACGCCTATGAAATTTGGCAGCTTTGCATTGTCCTTGTTGCAGGCAACGTCAACATCAAATGTCACTCCAAGATAACGTTGAATGGCAGAAAACAGCCAATCAGGTGTTCTCCAGAGATCACGAAGAGAGTTGTCGCGCTTTCGCTGTTTGATTTTTTCAGCTGCAATCATCTTCTTTCTCAATAGGTAGGTGATTACCTATTTTTGCATTTGGTTTTATGTATAGCAATCAAATAAAATGCGCCAGAAATGCGAACAAGAAGCTCTCTGGCGCGTTTTTGTGGTGCTGGGTATGTGATTGGCTTACCCAGCACTATAAAGCTCTCTATGGGCTTTATTTTCAGTAGGGGAACGTCATCCAATAGTGTACTCCGCGACAAACTTCTTAACGATCGGTGATTCTTCGTTCAGTGTTAGATTTCCACCGTCTCTAACAGCAATTCCTGTAGCTGGAAACACAGCCATCATTTGCCCAGCCTGAGTTGACGCCGTGTTAAGCGGATACGGTTTTTCTGGATTGCTCATTAAAGCAATCTTAATACTATTACTTGTAGCCTTCTTTTCTGTGAGAAGGTGTCTCATGGAAATTACTGTGTAAACACTAATATCTGGACCCGCGCTAAACCAATTAAGAAGGTTTAATATCTTATCCTTTGCTTTGACAGGCGCGTTTTCGTAAGCGTCTAAGAAAATATCTTTTTCTAAACCTGCTTTATTGAAAAACGAATCATCTTTATCACTTAAAGTAAAACGAGGACCTCTTGCAGCACGAGCTTTTTTATTTGTGTTGCTATCATTTGACTGTTGGACTTTTAATCCATCATTAACCTCAACACACTCTTCAACATCAATAATCCCCAATTGTTCTGGCTCGTTTTCAGCAGCTTCAACGCTTTCAGCGTTAATTACGTTTATAGGTTCATGCGCTAACTCCAACTCATTTAAAGCAGAGCTGAAATCACCGATATTTTCTTCATTGGACAACTCTTCGGCGACATCATCAGAACTCGTAGCCACACCTTCATCGAGACCAAGAAGAAGATAATCAATGTCATCAGTATTTTCAATCTGTGCAGCTTTTTTTACTGGTTCATCAAGTGATCGCAACATTGCAGTCAGCTCGTCCAGATCATCATTTATAATTACATTTTCAGTCGAACTCATGTAAGTCTCCTTTTCTTTCGTTATATTTGCGTTTAGTTGATTATATTTTGACTAAACCTACTAGGCGGAAAAGTGTTAAATCCAGGCGAGTTAGTCATGAACGGGTTATATTCCTGATGATCATGTGAGTCTGACTGCTTTACAAATAAGCAAATAAATTTACACATATTATTTTTGTGATCGTCATCACAAAAATAACCTTCAATAAAGGTTATTTATAATATTGTACGTTCATGTTTTTTTTGGCAAGGAAAATGGAATCATCAAAAAAAGAACAATTTAGCAACTTATTAATAAAAGTTGTTATTGGTATCGCTGTAGTTGAATACATTTATCTTTTTGTGAGATATTTTTAATAAAAACCCTACTTTAAAGTTAATTTAAAGTAGGGTTTATTCTAAGCTATTTCAGAAGGCAACTTAAAAAATCCGTACTTATTACGTGCCTTAAAGAAGCATTGCATCATTAAGTTTGTGTCATATAAGGCACTATGTGCTTTGGTATGATCGTATATAAAGCCAAGAGAGAAGGCTAACTCTTCAAGGCGGGGACGTTTACCGTCTTCTGTGGCCCACAGGGAAAATAGAGTGTCAATCAATGGGATGTCTGGAAGCGAAAAACCGTAACTTTTCAGCTCATGCCTAATAAACGGAATATCGAACGCTTCGCCGTTGTGGGCTATCCAAATATCGGAAGAAGAGAGGTACGAAGCGACAGATGAAGCGTGATCGGCTAGTAACGGCTCGGCGGCTAAATCTTCAAGACTGATGCCGTGTACCGCTTGCGCTTTCGGATCGATACTGCGACGCGGGTTGAACCGCATTACAAAACTATCAACCATTGTCTGTGTCTCAATTTCGTACTTCACCATTGCGATTTCAATAATTTTATGACCAGCAAGGAAATCCAGCCCCGTAGACTCGATATCGATGCCTGCAACAATCGTTGTCATCAAAACTCCTTACAACTTCTTAGCGCCCTTAAGTAGTGCGCTACGTACAAATTGAGCCGCTTTTTTCAAAGTTTCTTCACTGGTTTCACAGACAATCGGATCTTTCCACTTACCTGATGCTGTGTTGAGAATGTTGATTTGGTTGCTATCCAGACAAACAGAGATATAAAGCACCGTGCCACCAGCCAGCATCAAATGCATAGGAAACAGAGGCTTTTTACTGCCTTCACTGAACTGAGACATGGCGATGTTAATGGCTTCACCTACTTGTGCGCCAACAAGCCCTTGCGCAGTTTCGAATATGGCACGAATAGCCAGACGAGCCTCTCGATCGCTCATAAACGACCGAGAATGTTCGTCCGCCACACGAATCAAAGCCTCTGTTGTTTTCCGATCCAGTTCATCTTCAAGCAACATTTCACTAAACATTTTTTATCCTTAACCCATTTTGAGAGTTTTATTGTCGCAATGTCGAAGAGGCGAACAATTTCTAATGAACGGTCACTCGGCCACAGAACCGGTTTTCTATCTTTTCTACAGCGTTATCGAGTATTCTCATTACTGATCTGGCTCTTGCTTCAACTGTGCGATATCGGTTGGAAACGACGAAAGTTTGCAGATCTCCCCTTTGCGGATGCAGGTGAATTTTTGTCAGTTCCCCGCACATCAACGCATCAATACGAGCAACATACAGACGGTCTAATGATGCTCGTTGTGATCGCAAGTAATCTCGCTCTGAGAGAGCGACTCCCGGGCGTAAGCCAGCAATGGCGTTAAAGTTTGAAATGGCAGTTTTGTGGCAAAATTTTTCGATATCGAGGGCTAACTCAATACACCGCTCTTCATTTGTATGGCCGACCAAATCCAACGTGTAGGCCATAACATCAGCAGGTGTGCGATCGATAACAAAGCCTTCAACACCACGCGTAAGTAGCTCTATATGCTTTGCTATTTCCATTTGAATCTGAAGCCGCTCATATAGAGGCATAGACTCACCTACTCGAACACCGAGGCGGCTCATCAAACTTCCGACACCAGCATCCACGTAAGGGATTCCGTAATGTTTGTCGATATATTTAGCCAGGGTTGTTTTCCCACTGCCCTGAGCACCAGTGATCCCAATCCGGTAATCCATTACGACCTTCTGTATACGATCTGCGAAAAGCCAGGCTCTTCCTCGCTGGCTCGTTGGGTATAAGCTGTTTCAACAGGCACAAAGCCTAAGTTACGCATCATGCTTGCCGGGAAGAATGCATCAGCGTTTGGTACATCAACGCCGATGTGGGAGAGCCAAATCTCTTCAACATGCGGCATGAATAGCGAGTAAATTTGTTCCCCGCCAATCACCCACACAGGCTCTGGTAATCGCAACACATCATCCACACCAGCAGGGTAGAATCCATTTGGTACAAAGCCATGAGAGCGCGTCAAAACGAGATTATGACGCTCTGGAAGAGGGCGTTTGAGACTTTCCATCGTTTTACGTCCCATAACGACAGTGGCGTTTTTGGTGAGTCTCTTAAATAGCTTCAGATCGGTAGAGCAACGCCAGGGCAGTTCGTTCGCTATACCGATCTCATAATTACGGCCAACAGCAGCTATCATCTTCATTTGCCCACCTCATAGATGACCGGTCTATGATGAGAGTCAGCTAAAGCGGCACGGAGTCGAGGATCGTGCACCAGCGCAGCGATAAGCAGATCGCCTTTATGCTCCGCTAATGTGCGCTTAATATGCTTCTCATAACTGATGCCATTCGGTACGAGATGAAGCCAGTCGTAATCAACACCAAAATCTTTCAGCCATCGTTTAGTGGGCGCTTCAAGAGTTTCAGAGCGGCTACTGATAAGCACCACTTCAGCCCCTGAGCGAGCAAAACCACGCAACATACGGCTGGTGGGGAAAATGAGTTCATCACCGGCAATGAGCTGGCCTGCATCCGCGTCAGATACAGATTTACGATGGCTGGTATTTGCCAGCACACCTTCAATTTCGCATAAGACATACATACCTCTTGCCATATCACACCGCCACTGGAACCTTGATCCACGGTAGAGGGGCATAGCCAAGAATTAGAACCTCGTCCCATTTGAAATCATCCAACTCTGACCATTCATGAGGGAAAATAACGACCGGATCTGAATGCTCTGGAGCCTGTCGTTTCATTAGCTCACACACACTTTCCATGTGGTTGTTGTACAAATGCACGTCAAAGCCAAAATGCACAAAGGCACCGGCCATGTGACCCGTAATCTTCGCGAGAAAATGAGTGAGAATGCCATAACCAGCAATATTGAATGGCATACCAACAAAAGTGTCTACGCTACGCTGTACGAGGCAGGAGTTGAGGATGCGTTTGGGGATTCCAAGTTCATCCAGTTCAGTTTCAGTAACACTGCCGACCATCTCCAGATCGTATAGCATCTTGGTGTAGATAGACTCGTAACCGAGGCGACTGTGTTGAAGACCAATGTCAGTTGCCATCGTTAAACGGGTTTCAAAATCAAGCTCACGACTCCACAAAGAGAAGACAAAGTGGCAAGGTGGCAGTTTCATATCCTCAAGCTCGCCTACGTTCCATGCGTTAAGCATGATGCGACGATCGGTAGGGTTCGTGCGCAGTGTATCGACAATACGCTGTAGCTGATCGATTTCACGGGACAGCACTACGCGATCTTCACTGATACCCAGGTATCCCTCGACTTTGTACCCGCGTTCACGGAACGTATCGATCTTGCTCAGATACTCACTATGGCTCACGATGCGGGTATCTTCCCAGCGACGCCACTGCTTGCCGTAAACCGGCCCCAAATCACCATTCTCATCGGCCCATGCGTCCCAAATCTTCACGCCGTTATCCTTGAGAAATTGGATGTTACCCGTGCCTTTCAGATACCACTCAAGTTCGACAAGTAGTGGCTTAAGATTTACCGCCTTTCCAGAAATAAGCGGCACAGTCCCACCAGTAAGCATGTAGTAAGAGGGAACGTAGCAGGTGCTTAAAGTACCAGTGCCTGTGCGATCATCAGCCTGCACGCCGCTTTTAAGCACCGTCTCAATAACTCTTGCATACGATGCGTTTGTTACCTGACCGTTCGTATGCTCACGATTCAAAAGGAGTGACACAAAAACCTCACAAAGATAGGTAATCACTTATTTATTGTGTGAGTTTACATTTATTGAGAGAACAAGACCAGACAGATAAAAAAATGGTGACCATAGGCCACCAAAAACGAATAGTTGTTTCAGAAATTTAACGCGCAGACACAATATACATAGATAGATAACTACCTACAATTATTTTTTGATCATTCCGTACATTGCTGAGGCTTTAGCTTGCTCAACAAAGGAGGATAAATCGACATCACTATAGGTTGGAGACTTCAGAATTTTTCCATCGGAAATTCGAAAGCCGATCATCTTATCGGTGCCATCAGCATGGCGAAATCCCAGATCTGAAGAGTCGTATTTGCAGTTGGCCACAGCCTGGCGACGTTCCTCGACATCAGCAGGCCATAATTTTGTCATGTTAGACCGATGAATTTCGCCAACCAGCTCGACGACATTGATACCGAGGAAATCAGCCAGTCGATAGGTCATCATGCACGCCACATAGATTTTGTTCATGACACGGCGCAGTTCCTGAATCAGCTCAGAATCCTTAACAGTCTTGTTCTCAAGTTTATCTGCCAGCTCTTCGAGCATACATGACGCCTCACGAGCTTCCTGAAATGGCATTGCCATATCATCGAAAACAGTGTTACCAGGCACAAAAATTGTCTGCATAAAGCGATCAATGCTCTGTTCCTGCGTGTAATAGGTCATGCCGGTAGAAATGCCGCCTTTGATGGCGACCATCGTACCAACACCAACGTATAAAAAGTCGGCCATTGCATCCAGCAGTTGCTCAATATCCCCATTCATTGCGGCTGGAATACCTTCCACTACAGCTTCTTCATGAATCAGGCTTGCACGGAGACGAAGCAGCTCTGGTGTCGGCATAACGCGTCTCGGATGCTGGAAGAGTTCATGAAACTGATCGACCATCTTGTAAATACTTTCAGTGGCTACACCATGGCCTTCATGCAACTCATATGGTTCTGGCTTAAATCCAATGAGTCGATCGGTGGCAAGTTTCAGGTGGTCAGTCAGTTTGGTAAAGTTCATGCTAGTTTTGTTCCTTCTTAATTCTTGTGATCCATTGTGGCCCAGCGTTGCCAGGCCACATAATGCTTTGTATCGGTTTACAGGTCTGCAAACTGGCTTAGAGAAGCCTTATCCACGGTAGAATCGATCTGACCTACCAGATATGTGCTTTGCTCTGCCTCTTGTGGTGCAATTTGCAGTGTGTCGGTTAACAACCACTTGTTCATCCAGACCAGCGGATCAGTGGTAACTTCTGGAAATAAAGCCTTCAGGCCAAGACGATTCATAGCCAGATTGGTGCGGTATTTTACATAGGTCTTCAGAATATCCGCGTTTAAACCAATCATCGAACCGTCTTTGAAGAGATAGTCTGCCCAGTTCATTTCTTGTTCGGCGACTGATTTCATGGTGTCGTAAATGACGTTTTCTTCATCAGCAGCAATCTCTTTCCACAATAAACCTTCGCGACCGGTACGCATGAAGCGGATCATGCGTTCAGTTCCTTCGCAATGCAGAGCTTCATCACGGGCAATAAAGCGCATAATTTTGGTGTTACCCTCAAGCAACTTCCGTTCGCCAAAGGCAAACGTACATGCAAAACTTACATAGAAACGGATCGCCTCAAGCGCATTAATGGACACCAACGTGCGGAAAAGCTGACGGTGCAAAGGGTATGGCTCCCAGCCATATTCATTTACGTACAGACGTTCAAACTCCTTCTCACCTAACGACTGGCGCTCGCATGTCATCCCATAAAGCCTGTCATATTCAGCAGAGATACTGATCGCTCGGTTGATGATTTCTTCATCCGTAACAATACCGTCAAAAACAATGCTCGGATCGTCCACCATGCCACGAATAATATGGGTGTAGCTACGGCTATGGATAGTCTCAGAGAAAGACCACGTTTCAACCCACGTTTCCAGTTCAGGAATAGAGATAAGCGGCAGCAGCGTTGCATTTGGGCTACGTCCCTGAACTGAATCGAGCAACGTTTGATAACGGAGATTACTCAGGAAAATGTGGCGTTCGTGGTCCCGCAGCTTCGTATTGAAGTCGATGCGATCGCTCGAAATATCAACTTCTTCCGGCCGCCAGAAGAAAGACAATTGACGTTCAATCAACTTTTCAAAATCACGGTATTTTTGCTGATCGTAACGTGCCACGTTGACAGATTGTCCGAGGAACATAGGCTCTTTGGTTGCATCATTAGCACCCAAACGGAACGTTGAATATGACATGTGTTTTTCCTTTTGCTTTTTGATGTGTTTAAACAAGTTGTTATCTTATTTGTTTAAACAAGGCTTACAAATCAAAGAGAAGGTGGGGATACACCCCACCATATATCAGATTTTGCAGGCTCCGTCGCACTCATCTTCTGGCTCGACGGCTACAGCTTGCGTCAGTGGATTCTGCGGTTCGTCGTCATCACGCTTTCCTGCCCCATCTCTGGTGTTGTGGTAGTAAAGCGTTTTAACCCCCATCTTGTAGGCGAGAAGCAAATCTGACAGTAGCGTCATCATTGGGACTTTATCGCCTTCAAAGCGAGAAGGGTCATAGTTGGTATTGGCTGAAATAGCCTGGTCAAAGAACTTCTGGATGATCGCCACCTTTGTCAGATAGCCGCGGTTGTCCGGCATATCCCACAGGTATTCATACTGTTTCTTCAGTTTTTCAAACTCAGGCACGACCATCTTAACGATGCCGTCCTTAGAAGATTTCACCGACACCGGTCCACGAGGCGGTTCGATGCCGTTGGTGGAATTAGTGATCTGGCTGGAAGTCTCGCATGGCATTTGTGCCGTCAGTGTGGAGTTGCGAAGACCGTATTTTGCAATACGTTCACGCAGTTCTTCCCACGGCATCTTTAACTCAAAGTTGGTTTCACCACTTTCGTCTAATGAAGAACGGTAATGGTCGATCGGCAACTGACCAATTGCGTATTTGGTCTGCTCAAACCAGTCACACTCACCTTTAGCTTCAGCAAGTTGGCAGCTGGCATCGAGAAGGTAATACTGGATAGCTTCGAACGTTTCATGCACCAGTTTATTGCCAGCGGTATCAGAATAACGAACGCCATTCTTTGCCAGGTAATAAGCAAAGTTGGTTACACCGATTCCCAGGCTACGACGAGCTTTGGCAGGCACTTCGGCTGCCTCCATCGGATAGTCTTGATAATCCAGTAACGAATCCAGTGCAGCGACGGCATAGAACGCCACCTCTTTAAGAGACTCCAGTGAACGGATGGCTCCGAGATTAAAAGCGGATAAAGTGCAAAGCGCGATCTCACCGTTCGGGTCGTCGGTAAATGTCAGTGGACGGGTGGGTAGGGTGATCTCCATACACAGGTTTGACTGGCGGACAGGTGCAAGAGCAGGAATGAAAGCGCCATGCTCGTTAATATGATCGACGTTCGCAATATAAATTCGGCCCGTGGACGCACGTTCCTGCATCAGATATGAGAACAGCTCAATGGCAGGCACTGACTTCTTGCGAATTGAATCATCGGCTTCGTATTTATGGTACAGCTTTTCAAACAGATCCTGGTCTGTGAAGAAGGCTTCGTACATATCAGGCACATCATGCGGGCTGAACAGAGTGATGTTCTCGCTTCTGACGAGTCGACGGTACATCAGACGGTTACTCATGACACCGTAATCAAGATGGCGAACGCGGTTTTCATCGATACCACGGTTATTTTTCACCACCAGCAGACTTTCAACTTCAAGATGCCAAATCGGGTAAAACGCTGTTGCTGCGCCACCACGGACACCACCTTGCGAGCAAGATTTAACAGCCGTCTGGAAATGCTTCAGGAATGGAATAACTCCGGTATGGGTGGCTTCACCATTGCGGATCTCACTGCCCAGCGCACGGATACGGCCAAAACCAATACCAATTCCAGCACGACGTGAAACGTAGTCGATAATTGCGGCTGAAGCTGCGCTAATCCCTTTCAGACTATCGCCAGACTCAATCAGCACACAACTGGAGAACTGACGGGTTGGAGTACGGACGCCGGCCATGATTGGTGTGGGCAGAGACAGTTTGAACGTACTTGTAACGTCATAGAAACCTTTGACCATCTCCATACGTGTTTTGCCAGCGCAGTCGTCTTCCCAATTCTGGAACAGACACATGCCTACCAGCATATAGATATGTTGCGGCCCCTCATGAATCTCACCAGTAACACGGTTTTGAACGAGGTATTTGCTTTGCAATTGCACCGTAGCTGCATAGCCAAAAAGATCGTCACGTTTAGGCTTAATGTAATTGCCGAGTTCTTCGATCTCTTCAAACGAATAATGTGTCAGCAAATCCTTGTCATAAACGCCCTTGTTAACGTTCTTGACAATGTGTTGGTAGAAGTTCGGATAGTCGTAACGACCGAAGGCATCTTTGCGGATTTTAAAAATGTTCAGGCGGGCAGCCACCTGTGAGTAATTTGGTGCATCTGGTGAGATCAAATCAGCGGCAGATTTAACCAAAGCCTCATGCAACTGGCTGGTGGTAATCCCATCAAAAATGCTGGCCGCAGCTCCCATTGCTACAGCGGATGCGCTTACACCACGAATGCCTTCTACGCCATACATTACGACGCGGTTGTATTTTTCTTCGGATAACGGCTCTGTTTGGCCGTTACGTTTTACGATGCTTATCATGTATCACCAAATAAAGAGGGCCACTAAATATAGTGGCCCATGTTAATAGATAAGTGCCTACCTATCAATGAGGTCAAATGAGAGACTTGAGAACATCGCACACCTGGCGGAACTGATCTGTTTGCATACCGGTATGGATGGCAGCCACCGCATCAGCCAAATGTTCGTTTTTGTTCACGAGAACATCCTGTCCAGATTGCTTACGACGCAGCCACGGTGCTTTAGGGTGTTTTTTCGTAGCCCACTGGATAATCTCTTCTTTCGATGTTGTAAGTTTATTGCCGACAAAATGTTTAATTTCGTTTGGAGTAACCTGGATCAATGGCTTATCCACACACGCAAGTACACCGATGCAAATACCGTAAGACGTCTGCGAACGAGAGTTTTGGCTCCCAACCGGTAGCTCACAAAAAACCATATTTGCCTTATCAATGATTGGCTTTGCAACACGCCATATTTCACTGGCGCGGCGAAGATCGTCACTGTTCACACGAACTGTCTTTTTGTTATTCCCCGCTTTAGTCTCAACAAGAGTAAGGCCGTGAATCTCAAGTTCGTCCGTTTCAAGGTCTAAAGTGCCCACAGCAAGCCCAAAGTTGCTCATTGAGGGATCAACACCAACTACGCTGATTTTTTTACTCATATAGTCTCCTTACCATGTTCCCCATATAGGGTTTTCCAATAATCTCGCCTCCAACGAATTGGCTACTATTGCCGTTTGCAACGTTGGTTGGGGATAGTTTGCAAAGTCTGAATACTCATTTTCCTGCGTGACAAGTTTATCTGCGGCATCTTTAACGCCACTTGCTATGAAATGACGCATGATGCCCAACAGCCTCCGACTGTCTGCACTATCGTTTGCTAAAACATGAGGGAGCTGAAGTTCGATTTCTACCATTTCTCCATACTTACCAACAAACTGTAGTTTGTCCGCACTGTACTTTTTATCCCTCCTTTGGATAAGGAAACCAGTAAAAGCATCACCTGGCGATGCCAAACTATCCGCCCGCTTATTGGCAAGTCGAATAAGATTCGTGAAAGCCATACAGAGATGCGCATCCATTGCCCCAAAGAACCCTTCGCTATTAATGTTAAGATCTTCAGTTTCATGGGTTGCGATAAACCCAGGTCCGACGTTGGGAAGATATCCCCCCTCAACAAAAGGATTAATCAAGATCGGCGCAATACATCCAGACGGCAGTGATTCCAAACTTTGCATCAATGGTGTCTCGGATATTAGACCAAGCAACGGGGCGAATTGTGCTTTGTCAATATTATTGCTGCCCCACAGAATACGTGGAGCCGCACTATTGGAAGTATGCCCATTGATCAGTTTTATCGACTGCATCACTGCAAACACCTGCAAAAACTGCGAGCGGCTTAATTTAAACGACATAGCTGCGCCCCTCTTTAACTTCCAGCGTAATAGTTTCCCGGAACCATGACTTCATCTCTTTATGGGAGATAATCAGCACAGTACCTCGCTCGCGAGCTTTGGACTCCAGAATACCCATGAGGCGTTCAAGACCGGCTGTATCGAGTGCATCGTCAATTTCGTCGCCGATAAACAAATCGATGTTTTTACTCGCCCGGTTACTAACCAGATCCTGCAATGCCAAAGAACACGCAATGCGAACCTTCCGCTTCTCACCACCAGAGAGGGTCTGGAACGACTTACTTGAACCTTTCTTCTGCACACTAATGTTGAATTTGTCGCGATACTCACCTTTTTTAGTGACATCCATCGTCGACCACTCAGCAGTAATATTCCCGTCAGACAACGTATTGAGATACTCGGCTGTGCGTGTATTCAGGAAAGGCGTAACAGACGTCAAAATATGAGAACGCACCCCGGCAGGAGAGTAGACCTGACGAGCTTTTTCCAATAGCAACGTTTGTTCCTGAATAGCCTTCAACTCATCTTTTAAGGACTTGAAGGTAGACTTACTGGATACCAGGTTATCTTCGTGTCTGGCGATAAGAGCAATAAACGGATTAATCTCTTTTGATATACGATCGACCTCAGTACGAGCACGAGTAACAAGAGACTCAATAGCAACAACCTCCTTCTCACGATGACGCAAAGATGAGAGTTGTTTAGTAAGTTCTTCAATCCGGGCAATGATAGCCGTTACATCAGGTGTCGTTTTAACAAGGGCAGACTCAATGCTTAACGCCTTCTCAAGATTCGTTTTGTGTTTAGCCATTGCCTCTGCAAGTGTCTTCGCCTGACCAATTTCCTGACGTGCTTGTTCAATGAAATTCTCCTTCACCGTTGATAGATCTTCTTCGCAGTAGGCTTTGCCACAAGTAGGGCATGGTGATCCTACTTTAGTACCAACCTCTTCTGCTTTGGTCTTAAAATTGCGCGCGCGGCTCATTGCATCAGCCTGACTATTTTCTGTAGCTTTGATGCTTGCCCGAATATCAGTTATCGCACCACGCACTTTGAGCAACTTGGCATCATGTTCTTCTTTTGAGGCTAACTTTTTGCGCTCACTTTCGATTGCCTTCTCGGTATCACGGATCTGTTCGGGAAGAGTGCGGATCTCAAGTTCAACTTCCGTTAACTCAACTTCGGCACTTGCCAGCCCAGCCAGGGCATCGTCATAACGTTTAGAACGCTCTTGTTCCCATGATTCAGAGGAGGCTTTCGCGGACTCAATTTCTGACTGTGTTGCCTCAATGGTCGAGATTGTTGACTCCAATTTGGTTTTAACCACGTCCGTACGTGCGGCAGCTGCGTTAGCTCGTTCACGAGCAATAGCGTAGGCGCGTGTCAGTCTGTCAACGCCAGCGGCTTCTTCTACGATGGTTTTAAGGTTTTTGTCGGACATTCCAGGTAGATCTGGCATAGCTTCTTGGCTCGCATAGATAGAAGCCATGAAAACCTCTTTAGATGCACCGATCAGACGCTCGACGAACTCTTGCGTCAGCGCATCTTTGCCTTTCGTCATATCGCCATCTTCACCACGAACGATAAGACGATTTTTGAACTCTTTGTGTTTACGGTGACGAATGATCGCATATCTCTTGCCTTCATCCTCGATGGTTACTGCAACACGACAGTTCTTTTCATGGTCGGTAGACAACACATCGTCACCCTTCACACCATGAGCTGTTTCGCCATAAAGACACCACATCAGGCTATTCATTAGCGTTGACTTTCCAGAGCCATTGCTTGATGCGGAACTATCGTCACTATTAACGCCCTGAATTAGCACTAAACCACGCTGATCTAACTCGACCTCCGCGCTGGCGATAGCCATAAAATTCTCAACCTGGAGTTTTAAAAACTTCATATAACACCTTTGATACCGTGTGTTAGCTTTTGACCTTCTTTCAATCTGAACTCCGTATGCGCCGGGAAGGATCTGCGCCTCAATACGCCTTTTCTGGTTAACCTTCCAAGATAAAACGCTACGGGATTTCCTTGTGGCGGGTAGGGCTTGTGAAACATCACCGTCTGGCCTCGTTCAAGTCTTTTCATCGTGATGGCAAAGTCTCAAAAGCTCCCATAACGACTTTGCCTCACACAGCCTCCGAACTCTCCGCTTCGGTGAGGATTTCCTGACACAAAATATCCAACTTGCTCAGATCAAATCCGCCGTCAGTATCGTGGACAATCTTGCAATAAGCAGATACCGACTCTCCCAGGCTATCGATTTTGCTGGTTTCCGTTGTGCTTGCTGTCCCTTCCATCATTGATGACTTACGGATGAAGTTGCACACAACACCTTTTGCACCCATTGTTTTGAGGATGTTCTGGTACTTAATGCCTTCTTCGTCGTTCTCGATTACGGCGCGGAAACGCACGTAGTTGCCGCGAATTTGGTCATCTGCAACATAATCTTCCAGGTTAATGAATTTAGGCGCACTGGTTTCGTAGTGACTGAAACTGCCGTCCGGGTTTACGATCATGTAACCAGCTAGAGATCCAACATCTCCCCAATTTTGATGGGTCAGTGCACCGACACTGATAACTCCAGGAATGACCTCTTTGTGATTGTGGTAATGCCCACTAAGCACGAGACGAAAGCCGATATCCTTTAACTCCTGCGCATCGATACCGACGTCAGGCATTGTTGGAATAGCTTTGTTAATGGATGTATGGATAACAACGTCATGATTATCACCTTCTACGCTCTTACGTAATGCTTTCAGATCGCTGATAAGCTCCGCATGATTGTTACGCCAGCTAATCAGGTGGACAGTGACATCACCAATTTTTATTGAGTGTGGGCGCTTGCCACATACGATTATCACGCCGATAGAACTCAGCGATGCTGCTGCGTTGGCGCTATATACTGAATCGTTGGTTTCAAGATCGTGATTACCGGCCAGCATTACTACTGTCAGATCAAGCTCGTTGATAATCCACTTGTACGTTTCAGTTACGTAATGCAAAACAGAAGGGGACACAGTTCCTCGGACGTGAAATGTATCACCGGCAACCAACATGTACTTACAACCGGCCTTCTTCATGGCGATGGCTGCTTCTTTCGTTGCTTCCAACTGTATTTCAAGTCTGGAGTTAAGCCCCTCAGCGTTCGTCGTGGAGAACGCATCCCATTTGTGGTAGTGGCAGTCAGAAATGACGCCGTATGGCAAAGTCATGTATTTTTCCTTTGTGGTTATTTTGATACAAATTTTAAGAGCAATAAGAAGGTAAACAACTATGCATAACGGTATGTTAGGAATGAAACGAGCGTCTTAATATACAAAATTTATAAGTAAGTATATACCTATTTGCTGTGGCGCAACTTTGCTTGTCTGTATGATTAAAAATAAGACAGGATCACTGTAGAACGCTATGAGAGCTATTTTGAGGAGGCGTAGATTCTATCTACGCCAATATACGATCTGGAAGGTTACAGCGCGTCAGTGGGCTTTTTACGCGCTGCGTTTATGCTTATGACGCCAGCTTTTGGACGTGGGTCAACAAGGTTAAGCTCTTCTTCACTGTGGTATTCGAGGTCGAACTCACGTTTTACATGTCTGATGTAGATTGCGGTGAGCAGGCTATCTTTGGTTAGGAAGTGTCCGTAGGATTTACGGATCACTTCTTCTACCTTCTCGATTTTCTCTCCACCCATACAGAGATGATTAAACCGGCTGTGTTTTCGCAACATTTCGTCTACTGGACCTGAGTAAACCTTGTCTACTTTCCCAAAACGGATGATTTTCCCTGTGTCTGCGGATACAAGGCAAATCAGCTTGTCTGGTGATAAACGATCTCGCCACGTCACACCTGAACGAAGTGTGTTGAAGTAGGGGGCATCCAATCCGATGATCGGTTTACGAAATGCGAGCAATGGAACGTACCTGATGCAACTGTTTAAATGAAAGTTCACACCAGCCTTATCAAGTTTAATTCTGGTTTCGTAGATCGGGCACTTCGCCGCTATACCGCAGATGTCACAAAGCAGCTTCTGCTTATTCAGGTTGGAATTTGATTCGATAGTGTAGGAGCCGTCTTCAAGACGACGAACCCAGCGCGTGCGTTTTAGATCCATATGTCATTTTTCTGTGATTGTTAGCCGAGGCAACGATAACCCACCAGGTGCGCCGAAGGTAGTAAATGCCTGTTTTAATTATTCACATATCCACAGGATAGATCCTAATAAAGAGATCCATAGATAGATCCTTGTATAGATCAAATAAGATCCCCGATCGCTGTAAGCCGCGCCACGACTGGTCTGAAGTCATGTTCATGTATGCTGCCAGCGGTAATTGATAGTCTGTCAACGGTTCGCCGTATGCTGCCAACTGTTTTTGGTATGCTGCCAGCGGCAAATCAAGTATGCTGTCAGCGGTTGAATGACAAAGGTGTCCACATGTCCACAAAAAATAAAAAAGGTAAAAATAACAAAGAAGTAGAAGATAATCTCGACAACTTTGAAGAAGGTTCCCTTGAATTGTACACAGGGGAACTTGTCCCTAATAGCAACAATACAGTCCAACCAATTGCGTTGATGCGGCTGGGGTTGTTCGTGCCCACGCTCAAGGGGACAAAATACAGCAAGCGTAACAAGCCAAATGAGATCGATGCTTCAAAGGAGCTTGTTCAGCTCGAAGTAGCCCGTTCTGAAGGCTATTCCGATATCAAGATAACCGGTCCTCGTCTCGACATGGATCATGATTTCAAAACGTGGGTGGGCGTCGTGCGTTCGCTGGCAGAATACGGCGAACCTAACGGTCGTGTCGAGTTAAGCATCACGAAATTTGCGAAGTTTTGTGGCTATCCATCGTCACAGATCCGCAAAACACTCCGCGACCGGCTTACAAACAGTCTTTTGAAGATTATGCGTACCACTCTGTCTTTCCAGAGAACGTATGAAGAAAAGAATGTCGACGGTTCTAACAAGATCTCGCTTCTGATGGTGCACCTCATCAATAGCGTGGACTACAACGAGCAGAAAGATACGGTGGTATTCTATGCAGAACCGAAGCTGGCCGAACTATATCGCTTTGACCATAAGGTTCTTTTGCAGTTAAAGGTTATCAATAAGCTACCACGCAAAGAAACAGCACAGGCTCTGTACACCTTCATCGAAAGTCTTCCAACCAAGCCTGCGCCGGTATCGCTTGCTCGATTGCGTGCGCGACTCAATTTGAGTAGCAGGAATGTCAGCTCGCAGAATCAGACTATACGTAACGGCTTAAAAGTTCTTCAAGATTTGGGCTATCTCGAATACAGCGAGATTAAGCGAGGGCGGTCGATCTATATCCAGATTCACAGCCGCAATCCAAAACTCAAAGTCGCACCGCCAAAACCTGAAGACATCGAACCCAAAAAACCAGATGAGAAAGCTGGGGAAATTGATGCCAAACAGAACATTATCAACAAGATAACCGAACTTTCGCAGAATTTGACGCCTGAAAATATCAAGATGATTGAGATCCTTTCCAATAGTCTCAAACTGCTTTGATATGCTGTCAGCGGTGAAATGTATGCTATCAGCGGCTATTTTTCTGAAAAGTATGCTGTGAACGGTTAGAGATATGCTACTAGCGGTATAGTGAGATAAACGTATGCTGTGAGCGGTAAAACATCTATCACCACTCAATGCTCTGTCATACCTACCCAGTGGTTACTAACCTCGAAGAGTGCATTCCATATAGGTTTGCGCTCACTAACATTCTATTGCCATTGCGCTGATTGCTTGTAGTGAAAGGCATTTATTGCCTGCTGCTCCCTGATAGAACGTATGCTGTCAGCGGTGTTTTATTGAGGAATTTTTGTTTGGATATGCTATCAGCGGTAATTAATGGTATATGTCAGACCTTCGTATGCTGCCAGCGGTAATTTTGTTCTGGTTATACCCATACCGGTACACATTATTCATGCAATGTCTTAAGTATGCTGTCAGCGGTAAAAAATCGAGTAAAGTATGCTGTGAGCGGTGAGATAAACTCTCGATATGCTATCAGCGGTAATTGATTGTGTATGCTGTCAGCGGTGACGACAATGAAATATGACTGCGGAACGAGCCGCAGTCAGTTTGCATTTAGTGTATTTTCTTTAACAGACCCCAAAGTGTCCCGGCTTTTGTAGTCAGTTTTCCTGTTTCTGGATCGTACATACGCCATTCACGCCGCTGGTGGACGATATACCCATCTTCACGTTCCAGACGCTCAAGAATGCCAGGCTGCTTGAAGCCCTTAGCACGCCAGTAGCCGCTTGTTTTCTCGATTTCCAGACCTGCCAGTGTTAATGCCATTATCCAACCTCCTTGCAGTCATCGAAAAGGTAGCTTTGCTGAGAAGCGTGAACGCCATAGAAGCCCTTGTATTTGTTGTATACGAAGTGGTCTTCTCCGACGCCGGTTAATTTGCCATTACGGTTTGTGAGATATGGGGATGACAATACTCGATCGTCACGCACAACATAGAACTGGTCGCCGCTGTCTACGACCATCGCGCCATATGGTGCTTTTATGACGTCGGTAAGAGCGCCATTCTTAACTTCGGCTACAGACATTTCACACTGATAAACAGTGGCGTCGGCCACAACGATCGAAGAAAGGAACAACAGAGCGAATGGGATGGCCTTCATGCTGCCACCTCTTTGATTACATCAAATGCTGAATTAAATACGAGCACGATAGCCAAAGCGTTTATGACTACTTCGTTCACCGGGGAAAAGACTTTACGAATGACACCAGTGAAAATGCAGTCGATGACAAAAGCTATTGACACGATGAGTAACAAGTATTCAATAAAAATCTTCATGATAGGTAGATACTAACTTATATAAATTTTACTGTAAACTCACTCAAAAGTGCTGATGCTTAAAATACGCTCAAGATGTGCGGCATCTTCATCACTGATTTGTTGAGTCTCTTCTACGTACCAACAGTTGCCGTTATGCCAACAAACACCATCATCATCAACCATCACTGAATCAGCGTCATGACCTGTATATTCAACGAGAATACGCTGGATCAGCGCGTCAGTTTCTTCGTCGTTAAGGCCATCGGCTTTGACCATAAAAAGCGGAAACACGTCATAGACAGTGCTGGTAACGATTCGAACTAAAACTCTCATGTGTTTTTCCTTTTGTGGTTAGTGTTTACTTATTTTGTTAGTTATGAATAGGCGATCAATCTTCTTGTTTAGGGAAAAACTGTTCAATAACTCTGTCAACGGCTGTTCTATATGGAGTAGATGCCACACAACCATATCTTTGCTTCCCATACCTTGTGTGAATATCACGTCATATTTACGCCATGCGCAGTGGAACCAATATGCTGAGTCATCAATTGGTAAATCCTCTCCCGCCTCTTTGAAGTATTTCAGCAGCATTGCTTGCTCTGCCGTTGGCGTTGGACCTATTTCCTGAGCGTACATACGGATAAATCGCTGCCAGTCTGTCTCGTCGGTGGTCGGAGCTGGTGGATTCATTTCGGCGATAGCGTTTCGTAGCTGATGCGCCCAATCAGGTTCAGGAAAGCCTTTTGATACTTCATCATCAATAACATTCAGAGCCGCGTTTGCGGCATCGTAGAGTTTCTTAATTGCTGCCATGTTTTCTTAACCATTTAAACAAATTGTTTTCTTAATAAGATAATTGCGATAAAAAAGGCGTCCAACTGGACGCCTGAACTTTTAAGGGGAGTTATTTCACTGTAATGAAAGGAGTGTTAGCCCCTTGAGTCATGTACTGCGGTAACTGGCCATTCCATTTATTGATGGCTTCCAGTTCCATAACGTTCGGGTTTTGACGCAGAGCTTCACCGCGCAGACGAATAGCGTCTGCTTCTGCTTGCGCACGAGCACGAATAGCATCAGCTTCACCATTAGCCTGTTCACGCAGCATATTCGCCTCAGCTTTACGTTGTTCGACTTCCTGCTGACGTTGCAGAGTACGCTGGTTAGCCGTTACTTTGGCGTTGATAGATTCAATGACGGTTTTTGGGTAATCAGGCTTTCCAACCCATGACAGGCTCAGTACCTCAATACCAACCGGAGACATCTCTTTCTGAATATCTTTCAGTGCGTTGTCCAGCAATTGCGCCTTACCACCGTCGATAAATGAGTCAGTGGTCATACGGCTGGCCAAACGGTTTAGAGAGTCGGCAATTTTCTGACGCAGATCTGATTCGGTGATATCATCTACGCCTTTGCGATAGGTCTGGAACACCGTCGTTACCTTGTCACGATTAACCAGATACGCAACGCCAATTTTGTGACCAATAGCAGTACCGTCACTCATCTGGAATGTGAACGGCTCGTCGTAGGTCTTCATTTGTTTGAAGGTCGGGAATACGTAAAGTTCGGTGTTAAGACCTGTCCATTGGCGACCAACGCCAACCACTTCACCAATCCCTTTGTCTTCACCTAATTTGTTTACTTTGATGCCAACGTATCCAGGCTCCACGCGATCACAGCCAGTAAGACCCATTGTGCAAATAGCCGCCAGAGCAACTGCAAGTAAACCTTTCTTCATTACTTATTTCCCCTTTGCTTTGATTAATGAGTTAATAAACTTACGACCAGCAATAAGACCGATTACAGGAGTACCAAAACCAACGAGAACTCCAAGCATGACGGCCAAATCACTCTTTGCAGAAATCAGCGACGGAACCAGTAATCCGTAGATGAGAGCCACTGAAAGACCTGTGGCTACTGCCAATAGATAGATTTTGATCATGTGTTTTCCTATGTGGTTGTTATGCGAAAATGATAAGTAAGTGCTTATATATTTTCAAGAGATAAAAAAGGCGTCCATAGGACGCCTTGTGTTTACCCTTCTACTGACTCCGTGGGGGTATCTTTTGCTCTCCGGTCGTCGATTGCCTGTAAAGCCGCAATGATTTCAGCTAGTGGCTTCTCCCGATACATCTCGACGATCTGTGATTTGGTGTATTTCTTGTCACCAATTTCTACGCGCCCGCTGGCGTTCTTTGGCAGGTATCCTTCTTCCAGCATGTACTCGACGAGCGATTCGATAACGTCGAGGCCACGAGTAGGATCGAAGTAGAATTTCCAGGTGCATTTGCCATACGGTGGTGCAACTTTGTTTTTGATGCACTCTGCGCCTACGTCCTGACCGATCTTCTCTTTACCATCCTTCATCACCGATGCACCGAGACGGATGCGCACAGAAGCGTAAAACTTCGGTGAATCGCCACCTGGTGACGTGCAATTGTGAACGATAAATCCATTTGCCGAATTTCCAACCATATAGTTATGGTTGTCTTCAACACCAATGTCATAACGTCGTGTTAATGTTCTCCCCGCTCCCTTTTTTACCTTGCTCTCGCGGACATCTTTGACGACCGTCCAATGTTCATAGAATGAGACTACCGGTTGCATATCATAATTATCGACGAACTTGCCACGATACTCCGAGGGGAGCTTGTACTGCATAGAATCAAAGACAAACGATGCAATATTCTCAGCAATTATGGCGCTGGATTCCTGGTCAAAGAGGAGGCCTCCCTTACGCGCGTTAACTTTTGATCTGATGCTGAATTTGTCGTACAGGATATCGGCCAGGTTTTGGAGATACCCTCTGCCACAGTGTTTTTTAGCCTTACGTTTAAATGAAATGTCGTATCGACCTCTGCTATCAAGATGACCGTCATCCATTACCAGTAGAGCGAAGTTTTGCCAGGAGGCAAACTCCGTAAACACTTTTAGCGGATTTCTGACATAATCCTCCAGGTCTTTAAAATCGTTGTTAACAGGAGAGTCGTGTCTAATTCCGTACTTTCCTGACATTCGACCTAAAAGAACTTTTGTCTCTGTAAATTCGCCAAATAGATTCGATAGCTTATCCGCTTTCCACTTTGAGTAAGACGGGTTCGCATTATCCTGAAAAGCAATGCCTGCTGTGGTTCTTTCGCCTCTCATCTTTCTAAAAGCGCAGTCTCCCACTAAGAAGCCGACAACTTGAGACCTGGTTTCATTAGTTAAAACAGTTGTGCGCTTGGTAAGCAATTCATCGCCTTCAATTATGTCTTTGGCCGTAGTCCAACCACGACGAGTCAGGATGCGGTGATCCTCTGTAAATGTCGCAGCCATAACCCCGTTTTTGGTATTGTGTCCAAGCGTGCTGATGTGTATCCATTCCTCATCATCTGGCTTGCGGCCGTTATCATGCCATTCGTTGATTTTCTTTGGCTCGATAACGCCTGACTCTTCGTTGTACGACCACACATCTTTTTCTATTTTGTTCTCTACAATTTCTCGGATAGTTGCGCTTGTGCCATCAACGAAAGGTATTATTGCATCCCCTCTCAAACATCTATCGCCAAACATAATTCCCAGATTTGTCCTCATCTGATTGAGGAAAATTAAACAAGCATTGTATTTACGCGCCCACAAAGCCAGAGTAGGAAAGTTCGCACTCGTCGCACGCGCCAGCGCCGTATTGTCGTTCATGTTTAGCTGATCTTTGTCTTTGGCAGTGCCTTCAGCCATCTTTTCGAACTTCTCGGCTTTGGAGTTCGGAACCATAGACGCAAGTGAGTCAGCCACGATACAGATAGGTGCTGATTCAGGGATAAGCTCTTCATCACGTACCAATTTAAGTATTGTGCCGATCAACTCTACAGAGTCTTCGAAGGTATCAGGCTGCTTGTATACCCACTGACCGTCATCCTCATCTGCGTTCAGGCCATTGGCGACAGCCAGGCCAACATCAAAACTGTTCTCATGATCGAGGAATACCGCCAGACCATCTTGTTTCTGAGCGGATATCATTGCTGCTGTTGCCAAAAAGGTTTTCCCCGCGCTTGGCGGCCCGAATACTTCTACGATACGACCACATGGGAAACCGCCATCGTAACGACCGGAAATAGCTTTGTTTAACGGAGGAAAGCCTGTGTCAATCCAATGAGTTACTTTCTGAATTTCGTCGTTGCTACCGATTTTCTTTTTCAGAGCAAGTGCCAGTGCGGATTTTCCTTTTGCCATGATCAGGCTCCTTTTGTTTTGTTGATTCGTTTTAAAGCGGCGGATTCGTCGAATACAATCGCATCGTGGTTAAGGAGTTTGGATAAACGAGCGAGGATTTTTACGACCTGCTCGCTGACTAATTCAAACTCGCGATTTGTCGCTTTCATTCCGGCAGCGCCTAGAATTGACGGCAGTGCGATGACAGCGTACTCACCGTGATAAAAGACAATCTCTTTTGCCAGTTTGGCAGGGGTGGTTGTAGCGCCATTAATAATCGATTTAAGCATTAGCAATACCTTTCGAATGGAAGAACAAACACTTCAAGGTCTTCAAGGAACGAACGGAAATTCAGCTCGTAACACAGTTGCTCGAATGCTTTCACGTCACGATTGCCTTTGATTGTTTCGATTTCGGTAGGCGGAAACTTCGTCTCAATCAGGTTCATTAGCGTGATGTTTCTCTTGAACGCTTCGAGCATTCGACAGCCTGTTTTCTCGTTGAAGGCATTCTTCGCTAGTTTGTTGAAGGCGGTCTTATGACGCCCTTTATTAACCACGATTGAGCCGTCGTTGATGCCGCGTACCATCGTTGCGACACTTCCCCATTCATGCAGCAGCTCTTTCGCACCGCCAGCACCAATGCCACCAACACCGCTAATGTTGTCCGAGTTATCGCCTTGTAATGCTTTTGCTTCCAAAAATGCGCGAGGCGTGGCGAACCCTGTCAGCTCCGCAAATTGCTCAAAATTAACCTGCTTGTTTTTGGCGTCTTCACGCAGGCTTACCCAGCTTACGTTTTCACGAACTAACTGAAGCCAGTCACCATCGCCTGTTAACAGATAGATGTGTTCAACGGTTGGCTGCGGTGCCATACGGGATACCAGCAGCCCGGCCAGATCGTCCGCTTCTGCATCTTTTGCAATGAGTTGGTTAACTCCAAGCGCGGTCATCATTTTGAGGATGTATGGCTTCTGGATAGCAAAGCCTTCCTTCATCTTTTTTATATCAGGGTCGTTGTCGCGATTTGCCTTGTAATCCGGGTAAAAGTCGCGACGCTTGTCACTAAATCCATCCCAAAGAATCATAGGCCGGGCATGGAGAATTGAGGCATAACGACGGACGTTCTTAACAAAGCCGAAAGCAGCCTGTACTTCCATTTCGCCGTTATACAATTTGTCAGATTTTTGGTGGTAATAACCCAGGCTATTGCCATCTACGAAGAGATAATTCACCGGTACATTCCTTCCAAAAAGTAAGGCGTCCGTAGACGCCTTACTGGTCACGTAATGGGATTACAGAGAGTCAAGCTCTCTCAGTAGATCATCCAGACCTTCATCTTCCGTCGCAGATGCGGCTGCTACAGATGTCGCTGCGACTGCTTCAGACTCTTTGACTGATACGGCAACGGCAGCGGAACTTGCTTCTGGTTTAAATTCAGTTTCAACGGCACGGAGGATTTCTTCATCAACCAGACTGGTTGGTTCAGAAGCTGGGGTGTGAGCGGTTGCTACAGCAGTCGCACCCTCCGTATGACCAGTGACAGAGCCAAATCCAGGCAGTGCCGCGGCCGATGTTTTCGCGGTAGAGGAAATTGCTGGTGCAGATGCAGAGGCAGTTGGTGCTGCGATGCCAATCAGACGGCCCATAGTGCGAATTGTCGAGAGAAGACGAGTTTCATCAGCCTGATTTACGAATGCGCTTAGATCATGCTGGGTGTTCCAGAATTTATCTTCGATATCGCCGTTGAAGACTTTACGCTTACGCGTGAGGTCATATACGGTATTGGGGTAAGAGCCAGTGCGATTAATCAGGAATGCGTAGCCTTCCTCTTTGCTCAGTGGATTTCCGATATCGTCAGCAATGTCTTCGGCGATTGCTTTGCAGATATCGTCGAAGACCGTGGACGGCAATTCGATTAACTGGCATTTCTCTGCATCGGCAAAGTCTTCACGCGCAGACAGAACACCGTTGACTAGGTAGCGAGGGGACGCGCGCATTTTACTGATGCGATCTTCCATTGCTGTGTTATCCTTGTGACGAGCGCGACCTTCCATCACCATTTCGCATAGCTGACAAGCGCGACCGTGAGTTTGTTGCTCACAAATATAAGCGTTGGTGGCTTCTTTACCGTCCTCGTTCTGATACTTAACGTAGTGCATACCGAAAGTCTGGAAAAACTTACCATTTGGATCGTCTTTATTCGGGAAGATACGGATATAGTTGATGCCATCTTTTAAGCGAGCCAGATCAACGTTGTTACCACGTTTGGCGGCAATGTCTTTACGAGTTTTGTTAAGCAAATCAAGTAATGTCTTAGACATGTGTTTCTCCTTGTTGTGATTTGACCGATGGCGCTATGCGCGTTGGGCTTTCGTTCATTCGTGGCTTTTTCGAGCTGTCAAATGATAGATCAGTACATACTTATTATCTATCAAAAATCAGCGGGGAGTAATAAAGCGTTCAGAGCCTAATCGATCTAACTCAACGATGGCCATCTTCGACGCCTGAACGATCATGTCTCGGCGATGCGAAAAGGCGGCGACAGCATGTTTGTATATGTCTGCGATGTGCCGTGCTTCATCCAACTTCTGCCGTTTAGACAGATACTGTGGGTTTGTTTTAACCTTAGCGTCCAGTACAGACTCATTGAACTTAATGCCGTTCATACTCAAGTTCTTACGCTCTGTGTCGTATAGCTTGGCTTCAACAGCTTCAAGGTTAAGTTTTGCCTCTGCGACACTTCTTTCTGCATGAGCGAGTTTTGAGCCATACTCCATTAAAAGGCGGGGTTGTCTACGCCAGACTTCTTCCAGATTGTCTCGGTCAAACTCGAGATCAGACATTATTTTCTCGTAAATATCGGCGAACATGAGCATTTCCTTATCACTTATCATTTTGTATTTATTATAGCATTGTGATGATGAAGCAATGAGCTTGAAGATAGGGGGATGTGAGGGGATAAGGGAAAACATGGCCTTTATGGCCATGTTTATTGGATCACGTCTTAATAGTTTCTGCTACGTCGGCTAATATCGCTTCTAGTCGTTCCCCCTCTTCAGGTCTGAAGTAAAGAATGTTGGGGTTAAACCCGTAAAAGACAGTAACGTCAAGGTCTGGAAGATACTCCTTCCTGCCGACCAAATCGGATGGCTTGTTTTTGTTGTTAAACAATGCCGTTGCCCGGCTGCCACACGTCAGCACATAGGTCGGACGCACCAGATTGATCTCTTCACGCATAAAGTCGGTGAACTGGCCGATCTCGTCTTTGGTGTAGTCCTTTTCTTTGTCTTTCATCTTTTTGCAAACGCCTGTGACATAGATATCGCCCATGCGCAGATCTCCAGCCGTCAACAGCTTGGCCTTAAAATCGTCGTATCCGTTCTCCATGAAGTAACCGGTTCGAGCATCATTACCGTTTGCATTGTCCAGAATGATCATGATTTTCGGCTTAATACCAATGCTGGGGCGGATTAGTTCATCACCTAAGCTCATTTCAGCCGCCATCCGTGTCATGAGCACGTTAATCTCAGCCGAACGTTTGGGGTTCATCTCAAACGGACGTGAGGCTTTAACTGCATCTATGACAAGGTTTCCCATCAATTCTGCCTGGTCGCGGAGACGCTCTGGATCAGTTGCTGGCAGACTACCTGGCTCTATGGATGCAAACGCACCTACTTTTTGCAGTGATTCGCGCACTCGACTATTACAGGAACGTTTCTCGACAGCTTCTTCGAATTGCGCCAGTGACTCGAATTTGCCGCCAACTTTTTCTCGCGCTCTCATGATGGCTTGGCAGCCATTCTCAGAACACCCCTTCACAGCAGAGAAGGGCGCATACAGCACCTGGCTGCCATCTTCAAGCGTGCGGATCTCGATTCGGTTAGATGACACGTTAACGTCTGGTGGCAATACGCGAATACCATAGGTCAGCGCATCTTTAACCAGCCCCTGGTGTTTATCTTCGCCAAGAATAGTGAGAGCAGCAGCGAAAAACTCTGCGGGATAATGAGTTTTCAACCACATAGATTGATAACTGATTAAGGAGTAAGCAACAGAGTGTGATTTGTTGAACTGGTAGGCACCATTTTTCTCGAATGCAGTCCAGATCTCCTTCGCCTTCATCTCTGATAGCCCTGGATGTGACGCTGTAACGCGTACTGCGTTTATAGGTAGTTTTGCTCCGTGCTCAAGTGCTTCTTCGACAGTTTTCAGGGTTCCGTCTTCGCATTTAAAATGTTCCGCACGGTGAATGCGCTGTGTAGTGCCATCTTCCAGCTCAACGTCTATCCAGCCAGCTTGAGCCTGAACGATGAACTTCTCGCCCATGCTCTTCATTTTTTCCATGTTCTTCTTACCGATTGCGGAACGCACACCGTCAGCTTCAGCCATTGTGAAGCCAGCAAGCAATCGAGTCGCGTTCATCGTCTGTTCCTGATAGAGAATCACGCCATTTGTTTCTGCGGTAAGTTCATCAAGAACGGGGTGTAATGATTCCGGCGTCATAAAGCCTTTGGCGACAGAAACATAATCATCCAACATGCCTGACTGAATTGGTCCCGGCCGGAAGAGCGCAGTCGTAGCAACAACCGTTTTAAAGCTCATTGGCTCAATTCCACCACCTAAATCTTTAAGCAGCTTGCGCATTGGGCCTGATTCAAGCTGGAAAACACCTTGAGTGTACCCAGCAGCAAAACCATCCAGCACCTTGCGATCTTCAAGAGATATGGCATCAAGATTGATATCTTCACCTGTGTTCTCTTTAATGTAGCGTTTTGCACTATCGAGCAAATCGAGAGTTGCCAGGCCAAGCACGTCCAGCTTAATTAGGCCCATAGCCTCGCAGTAACGCTTGTCAAATGCGATACAACGCGCGTCACCACGTCGTTCAACCGGTGTACGTTCTGTCAGAGGAACACCTGCTACGATCATCCCTGCCGCATGTCTACCAAAGCCACGCATAAGGCTTTGTAACTTGCAGGCTGCATTGAATGCATCAGGGTATTTTGTCGCGTATTTGTCGAGACTTGCCAGTTGTTCGCGCAGCTCCTCCAGTGGAAGGCTATCATCCTCGACGTTCTTCAGTTCTTTTGATACCGCCATATCTGCGGACTCCACACCATAAATACGAGCAGTGTCACGTAGTGCAGAGGCTGCGCCCAGATATGTGAAGTTCGGAATGCCTGCAACGTAATCTTCGCCGTAGCGTTCATTCAGATACTCGATCACCTCATGGCGACGTGCCTGGCTGAAGTCCAAATCCGCATCTGGCAAGTCGAGACGCTCAGGGTTGATGAAACGTTCAAACAGAAGACCGTGACGGATAGGGTCGACGTTGGTTATGCCTATGCACCATGCCACCAGAGAGCCAGCAGAGGAACCACGACCAGGCCCGACAGGAATGCCAGTTTCACGGCTGTGATTCATCAGATCGCGTACCATCAGGAAGTAACCACAGAATCCCAGGCGAGTCAGCGTATCCATTTCGTACTTAAGTCGCTCAACATAAACCCTGTTCTCAGAAGCCGGTGGTGTGTAGCCAAACTCTTTTGTGGTAAGACGTTTACGCAGCCCAGCAACGGCCAGTTTCATCAGAGTTGCAGGCTCGTCGTCTGCCATCTTTGGCAGTGCTGGTGGCAATTCATGCCAGCGCCATGTGCAGGCATCGATAATGGTATCCTGCGTTGTTGAGGCCATTGCAGCTGTTACCGGCACATCCATGCGAACGGAGAAGGCTTTAAGCGCCTCAAGGAGATGGCGGCGACCATTGACGGCGTTATCTCGCTGGTGGGGGATACGCAGACGATGCGGCTGGTCGATTTTGATGTTGTTCGTAACCATGTGCGCAATGTCTTTAATGTCTGCATCGTCGATCGATTCGTAATAAGCGGGATAAAACGCTACTGGCTCTATTTTCAGTGCGCTGGCGACTTTCATCGCCCGGACGTTAATCTGGTCGTAGAATGGGGTAGGGTGCGGATAAATCACACTATAGAAGTTGTCTTTTCCACCCGCTGTAATCAATGTGCTTATGATTTTTGCAAAATCGTTGCGTTGGAACACGCTACCGATGTCGGAAGTTAGCAGGATGATGTTGCCTTTGGCATATGTAGAAACCAACTGTTCGAGCGAGAGACGCGGTACAAAGTAGAACTGTTCTCGTGTGTTGGCCGCCGTCATTAGTTCGCAGATGTCTCGATATCCCTGCTCATTTTTAATTAGAGCGGTAAAGGAGTAGTTCCGCCCACGCTCTAATGATTCCATACATCCCATAGACTCTTTAGCAAGTTTAGCCCGGTGCTCGTATGTGGGATCATCAACAATGTTTAGTTTCACACCACAAATAACCGCCATGTCGTCACCAGCGGCACGTTGTAGTGGAATAACACTCGCAATATTCATGCTATCTGCCGAAATTACAGCGGTGTAGCCAGCTTCTCTGGCAATCTTCACCGCGTTTTCTGCTTTTAGAGCCGACTCCCCAAGAGAGAAGTCAGTTCGAACCATCAGAGCCTTCATGTGTTTTTACCTTTCTGGTTTTTTTGATTTTGTCATTGGGGAAGCCTACGAACTTCCCATGCATCGAAATCGCAACTTCTTTTGCTGATTGGTGACAATCGGGCTTGTCTGGACATACCAGACAAGCCTTACCAGTTTCAGAAGCAGCGATAAGAGAGCCGAAACATCCTTTACGCACGATTAACCAAATATTTTTTGAACAACTTCACGTGCCGCTTGCGCAGAAGCTGAAGGGAGTTTGTTAATGAAAGAACGCTCAATACCTGTCACAAAATCGCCTCGCATCATTCCAATCTTGGCCGACAACAAAAGCTCACGAGGCCCAATTGGTTGGCTAATATTGTGTTCTTCGTATCCATCGCGAACGATACCGGCAAACTTAACCATCTTTTCAGCGTATTCATCCACAATGCCGGCATTTATCAACATGTTGATCTCTGCCTCTTTGCTCATGTATTTCACATTCGAAACGATGCCAAAACGCGAAAAGTTCGCGGCGTTCTGGATGTTTGTACCCTGGTACAAGCCGGTTTCATCACCAGATCCGTTCGTGTTGCCAGTGCCAATGAAAGCAAACCGTTCATGCGGAGTAATGCGACGCCATTCTGGAGTCGCCTCTTTGATGACCAACGCTTCACCTTCCAGCACTGGCTGATACACGCCAAGAATTTGTGGAAACGCAAAGTCGTATTCATCCGCGAGGTAAACCCAGCCATGCTTCATTGCGAGCGCAAGCAAGCCAGGTTCGAAATACGTAGAGCCATCACGCGCCAGAATTTGCCCCGTAACATGTGCCTCTTCCATTGATGCTGTATGTTGGGCACGGATCAACGGGCGATTGAGCAAAGCACATAGCTGTGTAGGCAGAGTTGTATTGTGCGTAACGATAAACTCTTCGGTGATGTACAGTTCATCATCTGCGCTTACTTTTATACATATGCACTCAGCCTCGCCATCTTCCTCGATAGAGGTGATAAATCTGCTTGGCGGATTCTTGGTAGATGGAGACCAGTTTTTGGATTTCCGATCAGCGGAAAATGGGTTAATGAACATTTTCACGTTAATATCAGCATAGTAACCGCTCTTATGACGTTCTGCGGCTCCATCTTTTACTATCGCAGTTCCGCCTAAAGACTGAACAAGAAACTTCACACATGCAGCCAGCTTTTCAGACGTGGTGGAGAAGTTTGTACGGTTTTGTCTCACGCTTCCGTCTGTATCCATCAGTCCTCGGAGTAAAGCGAGGCGATTTTCAGTGGAGTCGAAGAGATATTCATCTGGGATAAATTTTTCCCCTGATTGCACATTCAAACCCAGCCGTTTAATCTCATCCATCATTCTGTTTTGACGGAACTTTTTGCAGTCGATGATATTAAATTGCCGCCCGTTTTCACTCGTGTTTCTGAGCTTGCTGGTGCGCATACCATCAGGAAGAAGAGAATCGATTCTTCTCTTGATATCAATGTCTTCCGTACCCACGCTCATTGCTGGCGTGTTCCCTAATAAGTAACCGTCTCCAATTAACGCACCTAATAAATAGGGATGGATGAGATGTTCCTGCGAGGGCCACTCGACAGCTTTAGTTAAAGGAACTTTGAACTTGCACTGACCACCAGAATTTCTGATTCCCAAGTCAATCATTTCTTTGGTCGTTCTGATTTTTGCATGTTGCTTGTAGCTCTTGCCGTTTTTGGTCTTGTATTCATGTGTAGGTAGGATATGCCAAAGATGTTCGCCGCAAGCTCGTGTGCTAGAACCATCTCTAAAGGTGATGCGATAAATTGGCTTAATCCCTTGTGGGAAGATGCCTGTTATCTTTGTGGACTTTCCGTTAGATCCGAATACCTCATCACCAACTTTCAAATCACCAAAGCGCACCATCCCTCTTGGTGTTGGGATTAGCGTATCTACTGGCTGGGCCTTGCCTGTTCCTGCATGACCCCACAAATAGCCAGGTATGCCAAGTTCAAGCATCATGAAAATATCTTTGATCAGTTCGAAGTCGCCATATACGTAGCCCTTCTTCACTTCGGGAACGAACTCTGGAAACGGCGTATTGACGTTGACGCTAACCATGAGCGGCGTCCCACGTTTTGTTCCGAGTTCTTCCACCGTTACGTTTAGCAGTTCGTGAGCTGCGACCAGATCTGTCTTGTACTCAACTGTGCCTGTGTAGCCTGGGCTACTGGTCACGCCAGAAGATTTGGCCAGTTCGCTTTTTTGCTCGGCACGTTTAGCTTGAATTGCATCAAGTGCCTTTTTCGATAGCGTTGGCTCATCTGGAAACTGCGTTGTGTACATTTTCAGTACGGTGTCAGGGTCGGAATCTTTTACTGACTCAGGAATGCCCTCACAATTACCATTGGCTACATGGGACTTAAAATAGTGAAATGATTTGCCGCACCACTTGCAAACAAGGTAATCAGAAGGATTTTTTTCATTTTGCAGTGCAGTAGTCGTCATGCGTTTTTCCTTTGTTCTCTAATGAGCGTTCAACCTCTTATATAAATATACCATTAACTATCGTAAGTGGTTACTTATCGTTAAGGCTGTTTTATTCACTTCAAAATGATACGAGATAGTTCAGTAACTACAGATGAACCAAGACTATCAACGCTCGTTACCAGGGCATGATTTGAGTAAAATCTCTCCGGTGCGTCAGTCATGATGCCAATTGCCATCAAATCAATGTCAGTCTGCGTTTCAATTTGCTTCGCAACCGAACGCAAATGAGCGTCAAACCCTCTCCCAACAGCCCACGGCGCGCCATCACTCAGAACAAGCATGATCTTCCTGTCCTCCATGCGACCGGAAAATAACGATGCAAGGCTGGCTATACTTTCACCATCCACGTTATTAAGAAGTGGGAATGTGTAGCCTACGCACCCCATACGTGAGCGAACTTCGCGAGAATTTACCTTTTCATTCCAATTTTTGATGATAGGTAGCATTAAAGACTCAAAGCGAGAGAACTCATACTTGACAGCCTTAAGTTCTCCTGCCGCCATATGACTACCAAATGTAGTGAAGCCGGTGATAATGTTGGGAACATTTATTCGATCAAGGGCATCGGCGATGGTATATGCACTTGCAAGAGCCAATTGTATCGTTATACCACACATTGAACCTGATAAATCAATCACTTGTTGAACACAGGCGTTAACGGCTTTAGATTCTTCTTTTTTACGAAACACGCGATCATCATTCATTGCTAATCTGTAGATACTAGAACCATGAATGCGCCCCCGACGCTGGCCCGGTATAAACTGAACTCTGTTTCTGCTTGCTATTGCTCGCTCCAGGTCTTTTGCCAGCGTCGACGAAACACCTGACGAAAGATGCTTTTCAATATATTTGTCGAAGAGCTGGTTGCCTTCAGGAACGATGCGATAGCGGCTGATTGGATATCCTCCTAAATCAATATCGGAGAATGTTTTAATAAGCCGTTTGATATGGGCTTCTGCCTGATCAATCGAGCCGATGAAGTCGTATGAGCGATTGTATGGCCTGTATTCGCTTTTCGAGCTTTCTGTTAACTCGCTTTTAATCGTTTCGGATATAGCATCTTCTGTCATGCCTCCGACTTCATCTTCTATGCTATCCAGCTCCTCTAAAGCCTCTTCCAGACTCATTTTTGACGGAGTTGGAATATCTGAAGAGCCGTCTTCTGTCGTTTTTCTTTTTTCGTGGTCAGCGGTTAATGATTCTGACGCCGCGTTATCAGAAGCATCAGAATCTGATACCTCTTTATCATTTTCTGTATCATCGAATATTGTTTCTGATGATTCAGAATTATCTGAATCATTACTGTCGTTATTATCATGTTTGTGCTTACTGTGTGATTCTGATTTGATAGATTTGTGATTATCTAACGATGAGGGTGTCTCATGATCTTCGTTATCTTCATTGTTTTCTCCAGAGGCATCCGTCTGGTCAGCGTCTGAAGGATCGGAAGTTTTTCCCGGAGCTGACTCCTTACCTTTGCTTTCGCTTTCAGTGTCTTTGAGGATCTTAGCTATGGTCGCAGCCACCTTTACACAATCCTCGGTGCAAGACATGTTACGCACGGCCACATCGATACCATGTTCTTTTAATAATGAAATTGGTTTCTCAATGACAGGCCAGTATTCATCCATGAAATCTACGAACGGTGCTTGGCCATCCCAGGCTCTTACAACCGGACAGAGAAAGAAGTTTAGAAAAAGCGCGCGCTGATCTTTGCCACAATAAGCAATAGCCTCTGAAGCCTTTGGTTTAAAGACTTTTCCGATTATAAGGCGCTGAGTTGCCATCAGATTACGTCTCGTTCCGTTAAAGACCTGCCCCATTTTTCGCTCGATGAACACGTCTTCTAAGGCATTCCATAGCGACCAGGAAGGAACGCGTCCTTTTTCTCTCATTTTGTTGGACACACGAATATCGGTAAACAAAATGTGAGCAACCTCATGATCGAGAAATCCGCGCACAGCATTCATCAATGCCGGTGTTGCGTTATCCGGGATTGATGGGATGTTTACGAGAATTGGCTCTCCATCATCGTTATAGCGTACATAAGCGTCGTCCCCTCGTTCTGCAACAGGGATGTTTTTACCTGAAAGGAGAGCGACTACTCGTTTTACACTGTCACGGAAGTCCTGAACCTCTTTGATGGAACGTTTTTTAGACATGGCTAATCCTTTGTTATGAAAACAAATTATTTACTAGTGTGTTTAATGTAGCACTGCGCGAACAGGGAACTAAGCCATTCGCGCAGGGAGAAGAGGGGTTAACAGATTCTGACGGCTAAAGACCCGGAGCCGGTATTGAGAAGCGTGAAGCGTTTGTTGTTAAGTTCGAATATAAAGCCAGTTGTGTCATTCAAACCAACCTGAATCTGCTCATTCGGAAGATCGGTGAGGATGTCAGCTACACACTCATCAGCTAATTTCTGTACGTGTCCGGTCTCAAGAGCGATTAGGCTGGAAATAGTGGTTTTCATTCAATCAATCCATTCTAACTTATACTATGGTAAGGAATACTACTAAAATTTGTATCAATACTGAATACATCTATATCAGATGCAAGTTAATTTTCTTACCTATTTTGGGCTAGTTCTTCTCCATGCATGGACCTTTGCTCGGTCTTACAAGTGCCTGCCGAAAAAATGATAATAGCTTTACAACCCTAACCTTTGATGTAATATCGGTAAGCACTTACCAGAGAGAATTAAACGCGCAAAGGTTATAACGATGTCTGAAAACAAAATTGAATTTATTGAAAGTCGCTATGCTGCTGTTATTGCAGGGCTGATTGAATCCTCATCTATGAGTCAGGCACAAATAGCCAGACTTATTGGTTATAAAAATGCCAACAACCTTTCTTTAATTAAAAGTGGCAAAATTCCTTTGCCTATCGATAAGGTTCGTCCGCTGGCGCTGGCACTGGATATTGAGCCAAGTCGCCTTATGATGATGGTTCTGGAAGAACGCCAACCTGAACTCGCAGCATTTTTATACAAAGAAGGCACCGCTCCTCTTAACGAGGACGAAAAACAGGTTCTTGCTGCATATAACGAGCGATTCGGTAAAGAGAAAGGCGCATCACAAAAGGTTGTTGAGGCCATAAAGTCTCTATGAAAAATTTACACGAATAAGCTCTGTTGATAGACGATCTCCCTTGAATTTGTGGTCAATTTCGTCTAAATCCGGTTGCTCTACGATTGATGCGATGTACGTCGAGAAACTTTCTAAGGCGTCTCGCATCTCGTCCATATAATCGTGTCGATCGTAGACCCGATCTATCCCCTCAAGACTGTGGTTCATGATTTTGCGTGATACCTCCTGGCTTATGCCTAATGCTGGGAAGTAACTACGCGCAGTACGGCGCAAATCTCGGGGTGTAAATGGCTCAAGCTCCATCAGTTCTGGTCGGTCCAGAATACGACGTAATGCCTGGGCTATTGCCACTTTAGACATAGGAAGGTCTTTCCCGATTTTTTTATTCGAAGGCACAAGCCACTGGCTGTCTTTGCCGTATTCGAACAATTCTTCAATGCATGTGCGCATTAATGTGCTTAAAGGCAGCGAATGCTCACGTGCTGACTTGTTTCTCTTGCCTTGATTCCAAACCCCACGCTTAAGATTGAACTCACTTTTTTTAGCCCGCAGAACTTCGTCAGGTCGTCTTGCCGATACAAGGCATAGCCTGGCCGCCCATTTTGTACCAGCGCACACATTGAAGTAGTCCCATATATTCCAGAACACCCATACCTCTGCGTCGGTCAGCTTCCGCTCGCGAGGCGTGGGCTTTGCGCCACCGGCAACTTTGTTCAGTGACATATCGTTTAACGGTGACACGTCGATCATCCCCTGGAAGGCGCACCAGCTGAGGAACTGCTTCATCAGAGAGAAAACGCGGCGGCCCATAACAATTTTGCCATCCAGTATTAGTGGGTTGACCAGTTGGTTCACCATGAACCTATTAATATCACTTACTTTTACGTCGGCAATGTGCGGCAAAACATGTATCAAAATACAATGAACAGCGATCTCTGGCCGACGTCTTGTTATCAGCAGAGATAAGCGAGTGAATAACATGAATGCGTCCGAGAATCTCATGTCATTGCTGACCTGGGAGATCATAACGGCCTGCATTTGAGATGCTCTTTCGAGATACTCAATCGCCTCTTTTGAGGTGTTCTCCGCAGCGCGTGCTCTGTCAAAGCTATTTTTCATATGACAATCACCGAGTTACGCCGTTGCACTGTATAAGTAAACAGTATATTAGGCATAGATTCTTATAGGATCAAGAGTAAAAGTAACTCATTTTCAGTAATGATTCCATACATAGTAGGTATGGAATCATTTTGACGTTGTTTTTTGAATTTTAAGGGAAACGGGAGTGAGTTTGGTGGGAATAAAAACGGCTCCTGTGAGCCGTTAAAATCAGAGGGTGCTGACGTATGCAGCCAGTTCTGTGTATCCGCCAATCGGCTGGCCGTCGATCAGTACCTGTGGGATAGTCTCTACCGGTTTACCAACAATTTCACTTAGTTTTTCCTTGTCGATACCGGCTGTGGTGATGTCGATGTACTCATAATCACCGCAGCCATGCCCCTTTAGTTGCTTTGCCAGCTCGACCGCACGTTTGCAGTAAGAGCAGTTATCTCGTCCGTAGATAGTGATCGTCATTACTTCTCCTTACAAAGTTCGATTTGACTATTTCAGTTACAAAAAAGGGGCCGAAGCCCCTTTGAATTTTGCGCTGACAGAAGAGTTGCTGGGATGTTAGTAAGCTATGGTAAGAACGTCTGCAGTAATTGTCTATCACAGCGTTGAGCGGTCTGGTTTATGTTAGCGGAGTCTTAATCTGGGTGATTAAAAGGCCAAACCGCTCAACGCTGTGGCTGGCGGAGAGTAATGGAATCGAACCATCATCGCTTGCGCAATGGGACGGTTTTCAAGACCGTTTGAGCACCATGCTCCCTACTCTCCAATTGTTGTGGTGCCGGTTAACGGACTTGAACCGCTGGCCATTCGCTTACAAAGCGACTGCTCTACCAACTGAGCTAAACCGGCAATTTGGTGGGGAGTGATGGAGTCGAACCATCCGAGTCGCAATGACAGTAGATTTACAGTCTACCCCGCTACCTCTACGGACTAACTCCCCTAAATTGGCGATGGTGGGTGGATTCGAACCACCGACCAGTTGGTTAACAGCCAACTGCTCTGCCGCTGAGCTACACCATCAATTCAGCACTGACAGTATTTATTACTCAACAGTGCCAATCGCGGCGGTGTTAGTTTCTGCCAGGAAACGCACCGCTACTTGCACTTTACGTTAGTGCCAGACGCTTTCGACTTCGCTCAATAGAAGGCTAAATCTTTAAGTAGATGATGTTTCTGAGGACAGCACCTACTTTATAATTTATACAATGTGATGTATGGAATCATTTGTTGTGAAAACAGGCACCAATGGCAACAGTGGTTAAACCTACACAACTATCCTGTCTTCACAACGTTGAGGCCACTACTCCGATTGAATGTTTGCCCAACATGTTACATATCAACGCTCGCCGGTATCTCTGTGAACAGAACCTTAGAATTGATAAAAATGTAATGGCCTCAACGTTGTGTGCTGGCTAACCATACCAGCCGGGCTACGTCGCCGCTTTTTAACCCAGTATAAACGACATAATTGAACAAAATGACGTAACAGGATGGGCGGTCAGAGGCTAAGAATCCGGGAGTCATATGGAGTTGAAATACCAACCGCCCATCCTGTTACTTCATCGGAGGGAACACTCATGTTCCCTCCTGCGTTCTGCAATCACACTCGCTCAGTGTGTTCCATTTCGGTAACGAGGCTGGAAACTGACCTCGCTGGTGTTTGGCTTATTAGGCTACTGCCAGATAGACTTCTTCGTTTGCACTTGTATTTAAGTTCAAACAGTCGCGTCTCAACGAAAACAAAGTCATCTTATACACAAAGGATAGGTAAGTAAATACTTATCGTCGTGTTTTTATTCGGTTGTGACTTTTTTGATCAAGGCCACTCTACGATCAGGTGTTCTTGTGATGGTGGCAGTGAATCGTTTCGCTTGGATAGTAATGGTTTCGTTCTCCTTAAGTTGCCCGTAGCGAGTTTCCACCAGGGTGCCAAGACGCCACAGACCATCATCGATACGTTTATGACTGGCAAATTTCATCAGCAGCAGTTTTACGACTAACTGACCTACGTAAAAGGCGAATGCGACTCCGGCCGCTAAGAAATAGGTGACCAACCACCATTCCCAAGAAGTTAAATTGCTCATTTTCTAACCTTTGTTTCATGAACTACTCGATACACACGCTTTCCGATGCACAGTGTTTTGGTTTTAAGTTCCTGCTTAATTAAGTCACGACAGATGCCGAAGCCGATAAGGAAGCCCGCCATAAAAGCTAATGAGATGTATGGAATCATTTTAACACTCCTGATTCTACTAATTGCTGTAGCAATACTTTCCCTTTATCAGTTAACTGGTAGTTGGCCGAACACTTCGTTTCAGAAACGTTTGCAACCAACCCTAAACGCTCTAACTTAGCTCGCGTTTTAGGCTTCCAGTACTCAGGGAACTCCGGTCACTTTGTATTTCTTTACCCCAAAACGAATGAAAGGGTTGAGCATCAATGAAACCATGCTTTGCTCGAAGTCATCCATGTTGGCCAATGCCTCTTTTTTTGCATTGGTTCCCATAGCTTTCATTTCGTCCAGCTTATGCTTAAGTGCGATCAACTTTTTCATTGTTGTTTTGCCTCCATATGTTGATCGATTTGCTCATGTGTTTCTTTTGTTGTTTCTTCAAGCAACGCCGCATACACGTCAGTGATCGCTGTTTGTGATGTGGTGCTCTTCTTAACCATGCTATTAATCGTTACACTGTCACGTTTTCGTTTTATAGTTCTGGCTTGTTTATTCCGTTCTTCAACCTCCTTAATGAGCGCGGTCATATCTTCGAAATACAGAGATTCTCCTTTACGAATCTCTCCAACCATCATTTTTAACGCCTTGCATTTGCCTGCTTTGATAGCGGTTGCGCACGACTGGAATGAAGTTCGAGGAAGACGGTTTTCTTTGAAGGCAAGAATGGTATGCTGGCAAACGGAGTAACTGCAATATGCCGACTCACCGTTTATCTTTACTTCCTCACAACGAAGTGAATAACCATTATTTCCTGAAATAGAGGGGATTTTTGACAAATCAGCTTTCACAACTATCGCCATAAATAACCTTGTACTTACCTATCATTGTTTGCGTAAAAGAAACGACGCTCGGAGAGATTACCAACTTCCCCAGCTAATCATCTTGCGCTGATTGCTTTCTAAGCGATAGGGGACAAGAAGCTCTGTGACATGATTGGTGGCGTATGATTTAGCCTCTTGCTCTATCATCGGTAATTCGTTAGCAATCCTGACCATCTTCCCAGCAAATTCCGCCATTACGCCATCACATGCCTTCCCAGCATCAATAACGATATGCACCAGATCCAACTGGCTTTTGCACATGTCGCAAAGAGATGCATATTCACTCTCTCTGATTACATTTACGGCATTCTTCGCCCCTTTATTGATCAAAACTTCTAGCAAGTTAGCCGGGGTCACAAAATCGGCTTTCAGCGACAATGCTGGTTCAGATTTTGTTGATAGCAAGTAATTTTCATAGTTAGGCTTGTCTTTCAGCAAAGACAAGTTGCGCATAGCCCGAATTGATTCTCGAATAGTGGCTTCAATATGCTCATCACCTGAAGGACAAATGAGAGTATCAGTGTAGATAACCCTACCATCAAACCATGCCCCAACCTGCACTTTTAGAGCTTGTATGTTTTCTTTGCTAATAAAAACAACCAATGCAGAACGCCGTGCATCAGAAGATTCGCCCCATACGCGTAACTCAACTTTCAGATAAGGTAGTCCTGGTAGCGGGATATCGACTAAACGAGTGGCAATATGATCCATTGCTGTATTGACGGCTTTTTCAATAATGTCTAGCCGGTTACTCTCGCTGATTTCTAAACCAGTTTTATCAATGATGTCGCAAGCTAATTTCTGAATTTCGTCTTTCATACCAACTCCTAGCTAACAGATGAAACTATTCTTACAGAAAGATAAGTGACTATCTACTTATTTTAAAGGTGCGATTTTATGAGAGAGCCTTAATGCCCAAAACCTTGCTTTGCAACTCCAACTGTTTGGTATACGGTTTTGCCCGATAATAGGCTTTGATAATTTGTTCTGGCGTTGCACCGCCCGGGTCGAGTCCTTCCTCACCCAAACACGCAACTTTGACATTAAGACCGATACTGGTCAGTCGCCTGGCTGCGGCCATAGTGTTTCGTATAGCTTGCTTTTCACTATCCCACATCATGATCACATTACGTAATCCACGCGCCTTGAGCGTCAGGAACGCGCCTAACTGATCTTCTGCATCCTGAGTAGTGTTACCAGATAGATGCATCCCGAACGTTCCTATCGGTTCCACGTAATCACGTAATGTTTCTTCGTCAAAAATAGCTCGTTTGACTCCCATAACATCGAACGCCCCCTCACAGACAACAACAGTTTGTTTGCCGACTGCATTATGGCCGTTGTAGAGGAACTTACCTGAAGCTGGAAGCTGCATAGGAAAGAGGTAGCGACGTTCAGCTGTACCGGTAATGTCTCGCCCCTGAAATGTCTTCATTACCCCATCCAGATCGTAAACCGGTATCAGTATTCGCATATCGAATATCTGTCCTTTAACCTGATCTGTATACGGATCTACATAGGCGTGCTTACCTTCGACGCAGTATCGTAGGTCAAAATACTTTGCCATTTCAGGCGATATGTTTCGTTCAACCAGATAGTCTGGAAGACGGCCATCTATAGGAAGTTCGTAATGACGAGGGAGTGCAAGTGGTCCCTCTAACTCGACTGTGCTTGCAAGCACTATCTCTTCTTTCTTTGGTGCCCACCCCTGGGAAAGAAGAGCGTTCTGCACATATTCCTCGAACTGTCGTCGTGATTTACCGCTGTAGTGCTTGAGGAAGACCAGCTTATTGAACTGAATCTCTTCGGGATGATCACCAGCGAAGCATTTACCGACGCCGCTGGTCAGATTGAAATATACCTTCCAGTTGGAGCTGCCGCATACCGGACACTCCTTGATATTCACTTCACGACCGCGAGTACTCACACCTCCACGTCGATAAACGATACCTTCAGTGTCCAACCATTGTTCAAAATCTAATTCGGTAATTAGCTCTTTCAGCTCGCTCACGATAATTCCACTTTTAACAGGCAATATTGTGACCAACCTAAATGTTGATATAACATAAAGGTTCATGTGTTTTTCTTTTGTGGTTTGGCAAAAGAAAAGTTGTTTCACCAATGAATCAAGCGTGGAGGTGTTCTCCACGCTTATTTTTTAGGTAACGTCTAAGATCCGCTCAATGAAGCGCATTTGTTCGAGGTTTTGTTTAACACGAATGCTGATCCCTCCTTGCTGGTTACGTGAACCAGCAAAGTAGAGACGAGCCTCTCCTTTCGCTTCTTCTTCTTCGGTTTTGTTGATCGTTATTACCAGGTCAGCAATACGTACTTTTTCGATGTTGTCGGCAGCGTGCATCATTGTGGCAACTTCTGACGCGCCACCTTCACGGTTTGTCTGCGATGCCGTGATTCCAGCAACGTTATGTTTGTCATAAAGAGCACGTAAATCTGTGTAGATACTACGAATATTGGCGCGATCATCACGAAGGTCATAACTGGCACGCATCAAATCTGCGTAGTCGACAACAACCATGTCAGGCACCATGCCATTGGCTTTCATACTGTTAAGCATACGGTCCAGATCTGCCGGTGACATACTTCCTGACGGACGCTCAACAACCCACAAACTACCAATCCCCTTAGTGGCTCCCAACTCTGCCAACTTACGATGAACTTCATCGCGCCGTTCCACCAGTCTGGACATTTCCGTCTCCGACAATCTTGCATCAAAACGGTCGGATAAAATGGTGGTGTGAACCTCCAGCGAGAGATACAGAACATTGTAGCCAGCAAGCGTTGCGTTTACCGAAAACTCACCCATTGCGGTCGATTTACCGGATTTAGCGAACCCCATGAAGAGCACCATTTCACGCTTCGCCCAGCCTTTTTGGTACAGCAACCTATCGAGCAGAGGGAGTCCAGTTGTAATGCTGTTTGGCACATACTCCTCTGAAGCCTCATATTCACGCGCTTTCAATCGCTCACTTGCGGAAGTGTAGTAGTCATAGATTCCGGCCGCTTCGTTCGATCCAATCTGCTGAACCTTGGCCATGATTGCCATCGCCCCCTGAAAGTCGCCTTTCTCTTTAAGTTCAGCAGCCTTAATCAGAGCATCATCAAACGCTACGCTTTTTGCGAAGGTTGATACCTGGTCAACCATGTACGAGGTATCGGACAATTTTTCTGCAAGGATGCGCTTAAACGCAGCAACAACATCCGCGAATAGTTCCTCACGGATAGTCTTATCGCGTTTCGCACGCTTAAGCAGATCCAGAATCGCAGATGAAGAGGGCGCGCTCTTGTACATACGGTAATAGCCCGAAACCATATTAACCAATATGGCATTGGCCGCATTGGCAAATTGGCTAGGCACAACCAGATCTCCCGCACGAGTAAGAAACTCGTGATCACGACAAAAATATGCCGTCAATCTGTTCTGGAAATCTTCATCAAACTCTTCGGACAGCCCGCGTCCTGTATGGCAAAGTTCGGTCATGTGCTTTCCTTTGTTTTTTAAACAAATTGTTTTCTAGTATTAGTTAATTAGATAGGGGATCAATAAACCGCCGTGCTTCTTCCAGTTCTTCTGGAAAGTGGGCGGAAATAAGGCGCTCTGGAACGATTTCCATTAGCCAGATAGCGGAGAAAATTGCGCGTATGCGCTTGCTGCGGGGGATGGTGCGTAAACGCTCCAGAATCCACTCAAAATAGCTTTCCTGGATCGGGTTGAACTGCATGTCTCCCATATGCTTAAAGCTAACCAGAGAGTCATCCAGACGGGTTGTTGCGCGCCTGGCTAATTTCTCTTCAAATATCTCAATCAGTTCTGGCTGCCACAAATGTTGTGGGCGAGGCAGCTTGTCCCACAGACGTCGTGCAGCTGCGGAAAGCACGGTGGAGATAAAGTAGTCGTATGAGCAGCAATAGCGGTCAGCAAACTGGCGTGCTTTCCATAGCGACGTTTTATTGGCAGTCGACAACTCCTGATAAGGCAGGCGTTTTAACCCGGTGGTAAACGGAGCTGTTTCAAAGTGTTCGCGACCGTGCGTCAGCATGATATTTGAGTACTGACGTTTGTATGCCTCCGTAAACAGACAGGTAGCCATAAGAGGATGCATGTCGCGGTAATCAAACCACTTCGTATAGAAGAGTTCAGCCTCGTCTTTGCAGCGCGACAAACCAATGTTTTCAGCAACCCACTTGTCCATAACAGCGGTATTCCACTCTGTCATGAAGTCGTACTGGTCGTTGTCGATTGTGTCGAAAAAGATTTGGCTCATGTGGCTCACCTGGTAGGTAGTTACTTACTTATCACAATGAGCAGATGATAGCGACTGGTGTCAGTTTTTGGAAGTGAAAACGGAAGGGAGTTGTTCTGGTGGGTGTCTTTTAAAAGACCTGCTTCCGTATATATATATTTAATAAGTTACTTATTATTTATATACAGAAACAGGTTCTGATTGAAGCTGCCAGACCGGAAGTTGTCAGCCTTTTTTCATGAGTTCTCGCTTGATTTCATCGGTACGCATAGTAACGTCGGCAGCTGTGATCGCCTCGTTAAGTTTCACGATGTCCTCGATTTCCTGCGGTGACTTCTCTGCCAGATGGAAAATAGCTGCTCGAATCACGTCAGAACGGGTGAACTTCTCGAAACGAGGGATGAACTTCATCATCTCCAGCAGTTCGAAGTATTCGTCTTCCAGTGACATTGTGCGGCTTTTAATTTTCTCTTTGCCACGAGTCGGGCGTCCCTGTGGTCTGACTGGTTGGCGCAAAGGAGTTGTGTTCTTAGCCGGTGCATCAGGCTCTTTGCGCTTTGCTAGGTCACCCATTTTCATGGACATTATTCTTCTTCCTCCAGACTCAACAGATAATCTACAAATTCTTCAAACTCGGCTTCCGCCTTTTTGTCGCGCTCGCTACCGGTCATTTCAAAGATAGAACGACCAGACTCTTCCGCATCATCGTAGACGTTGCGGTTATATAGATTGACAGGCGCAGACTCGATGCCAAACGTCTCGACAATCTCTTTAGCCGCCAGAATGCGAGACACTTGTGATGGCAAAGCCGGGCACTGGTTCATGACCGCGCGGACCTTCACTTTATCGTTTACATTACGAACATTGTCGATAATAGGATCGATGTCACGCAGAGATTTCAAATCACGACGCTTAGGACGAAGCGGGATAATGATAACGTCAGCCATCAGCATCGCTTGTCGCTGAATTTCGGAGTCAAAGCCACCAGCATCTACCACTACAAACTCAGCTCTACCCTGAAGTGATTTTAGGTGCTTAATGATGTCATCCTGAACGTATGCAAAAGGAATCAGCTCAAGGTCTTCGTTCTGTCGACGGTCTTCACACCAGCTTGTTGTCGTGCGCTGAATATCTATATCAGTGATATAAACCTTCTTCTTCTTTTTGACTTTCAGGCAAACGGCAATTTGCTGGGCAACGGTGGATTTGCCAGGCCCGCCCTTTGTGCCGCCAACCACAAAGATCTTGGTCATTGGAGAGTTCCCTTTGCGTATATAATTATCGTCTGAAACAACTTGTTTTCTTATATGTGATATAGCCTAAATGCCTACGGCTGCGGTGTAAAGGTTAAATGGTAGGTTGTGATTAACAATTGGCAATCACAGCTTGTATTTGTCTGTTGAAAAAAGTAACAATGACCTCTATATTACAAGTACGGTGATATGCCGTACACAATTTGATAATGCACACGTAATGGGCTATAGCCTTTTAAAGTAATTTTTGAGTCGAAACCTCAGTTTGAACAGAGGAGATTGATGGCCTTCCTACATCACGGCCATCAGGAGGAATACATGTCAGCACTAAAAAAGCAGCGCATCGATTTGAGATTAACCGATGACGATAAAAGCATCATCGAGGAAGCTGCCGCAATGTCTAACCAGAGCATTACTCAGTTTATGGTTAGCAGTGCATCTGAACGTGCCGTGAAAGTTATAGAGCAACACCGTAGACTGGTTCTGAATGAGGAATCCTGGAATCTGGTTATGGACGCTATAAGCAATCCTCCGGCACCGAACGACAAGCTGAAACGAGCTGCTGATCGTCTGAAAAGCATGGAATAGTTTACTCGTGGATAATATAAAGATAGAAATTTTCTCTGGAGAGAAAGATTATGATTTGAATGGCTTTGATTGCGGTGAAGAATCTCTAAACTCCTTTTTAATCAACCACTTAAAAAGACAGCATGAGGGAAAAATTCTTCGCGCTTATGTGCTTTGCACTAAAGAAGACAGACCCAAAGTGTTAGGGTATTACACTTTGTCAGGCAGCTGCTTTGAAAAGGAGTCCTTACCTTCAAGAAGCCAGCAAAAGAAGGTGCCTTATCGGAATGTGCCAAGTGTTACTTTGGGCAGACTGGCTTTGGACAAACCTCTTCAAAGTCAAGGGTTTGGCTCAATGCTTGTAACACACGCTATGCGTGTTGTGTATAACGCCTCTCTTGCTGTTGGTATTCATGGACTCTTCGTTGAGGCGTTGAATGATAAGGCTAAGGCGTTTTATAAAAGCCTGGGCTTTATCCAGTTGATTGGAAACAACGAGCGATCTTTGTTCTATCCAACAAAATCTATCGAAAAATTGTTCGAAGAATAATGTACTCCCCTCAAATGAGGGGAACTTCGTATCACCAACCGCAAACTCTCTCTCCCATCGTATTGTGAAAAAGGATTTGGCGTTCGGTTTCTTCGGTCATTACATCATTATTGCTGATATAGATAGGCTCAGCTCCATCGCAGAACAATACGCTGGCGGTTTGTGGTTTAATGACGCACCCACTTATCATACAACTCACGATGAATGGCAGAAGCATCTTTCTGACGTATTTTATTGCTCGTCTCATTTACCACTTCCACTGTGTTTTGAAGTCGTTTTCTGTCTTCCTGTTTTGCCTTCTCTTCCATTGCTCGTCGCGCCGCATTTCCGCCCATCGTGTAAGCGCCGACCAGAACGAAAAGAACGGCAGCCAGCGTAATCAAAGCAACTTTTAGCTTTGTCATCAGGCTGCCTAGCATATTAGACCATCCCTTTCTGATGTTTTCTTACCTGCGACCAGGCAATGAATCCTGCCACAACAATAGTGGCAATACCGAAGATGATGCGTACTGTATCCCCGCTAGAGATATGACCTTGTGCCTTATCCATAGCAGCGGAAACCTGCGGCATAACATCGGCCAGCTGCGCCAGACCAATACCTGCTGTAACAGTTGCGCCTGCGGTTTCTTTAGTTACAGGAACAGCCTTCACGGTTTTCACCGGCTTAACGACGCCAGCTCGACGCAGACCTTCCTCAATAACTTCTGCCGCATACCAGGTGTTCAGCGTTTTGAGTGGACCTCGACCATTCTCGTGGCGAATGATTGCCTCAACCAAAGGTCGAAGGATGTCGTAATCATGCAGATCGATGATCATGTCTGCGGTTACACCAACGGCTTTAGACACCTCATTAATGTAGGCGTCAGTATTGTTTTCATTCGGCGGTGCCCAGCGTTCAATAACTTCACGAATGGTATCGATACTTGAGCCGTCTTTTGCGCGACGTTTATCGTGGTAGGTAATTAGAGTCACCGCCAGCGCACGAATCCCCCAAACAGGGTCTTTAAACGTGCAAAAGCGCGGTTCGTCTGGATTCGCAACCAGACCTTGCCACGGTGATCCTTTATCAAGATTACCGGGGTTATTATTACGAATGCCTCTCGGAGTTTTCATCCTTGATCTCCTGTTATTGCAGCCCGTTTTTTACGCCATACGCGGCTAACCCCAAAAGCAGTGCGGTAATAATGAACGACGTTATTTTAGAAACAATGCCGCCAAAGAACCCACTTGAGATGGAATCTAACCGGTTAAGGAGTTTGTCCAGGTTGGAGTGTTGAATACTATGTTGCGCCGGGGTCATATCACCAAAGTAGGTTTTCAGCTGATCGTTGACCTCCTGGCCAATTTCTTCACGTAGCTCTTTACCCAATTTGCCAACAACCTCCCGAGCAACGATTGCGGCAATACGCTCAACTTGATCTGTTGTAACGCCCGCCATCTCGTTCGACATGTTTTCCTCCATGAAAAGTCAAATCGGGATGGCGGATTTATATCACATATCACACTTTCATTGTAGGTATGTGCTTACTTATCCATTATCGTTTCAAAGCACTGCCGAGAAAGCATTGAATGGATTCTAATGAACCCCTTCGAGTAACTTATACGATATTTCAGGGTGTTTAATATTACTTCAACTAAAAACGAATCCGAGCGCATTAAATAGTTCTGTCGCTATTAAGAATCTGTATAATTACAGAGCTAATTGTTGAGTATATTACGCGATCATTTGCCCGCACCTTGTGTGCGGGCCTTTTTATCACGCGGGTTTTTCCGG
>OLHG01000139.1_pt1 | contig 49443 bp, 79 predicted proteins | sample 1605971 | NCBI WGS metagenome assembly OLHG01 (sample SAMN03283289) | human gut metagenome | biome: human-associated habitat; material: feces | host: Homo sapiens | place: Peru | collected 2012 | reverse complement strand
AAATCAGGAGATAAGCAAGTGGAAACTCAAATCGACGTTAAAGTTATCAGCCGTAACAAAGAACTGACCAAAGGCATTTTCAAGAAAGGCGTAGAAATCACAATCGACCTTGAGGAAATGGTTTGCTATCACAGCGGCTTGACCTGGAACGTGCAACGTGTGAATGAGTTTTATTTCTGCCTGTCTGGTGATTCTAAAACTGTAATGGAGATTATTTAATGAAATTAGTATGCACCCGATCAAATCACGGCTCTAACGTTTGGCGATTCACAGAAGGGAAGGAATATAGAATGCATGGCGTGATTGAATATGATGCGCACGTGTTTGACGATAACGGGCTTGAACTTTGGCTTTACAAATATGACGGCGTGATAAAAGGCGCTGGCATTATTGGCTACACCTTCGCGGAGATTAAGAAATGACCAAAAACATTTACCGAGTTATGGCAACCAGCCGCGCAACCAAAAAAGAGGTTGTATGCTACATGGGCGACCGGGCTTGCATGGCAACCGCCACCTATGAAGATTTGCTCAAGCGCAAGATGTTTATGGAAGATTTCAGCGTAAGGCTTGAGCGACTCGATCCGATCATCGTAATGGAGAGCGAATAATGCGTAAGCGTCACCAGGTAACTTGTCATTGCAGGGCGTATGATTTCCCGCATAGGTTCGGCGGTGGCGCTTGCAATGGGATTGCCATTGTCGAGGATTGCGTTGGCGGTGTGTTGTGTCAATCGTGCTTACTCTTCAATGATGGTTGTGAAGTGCTGAAAGGACAGGAAGCGCCGCGCGAATGTGCGTATGTGCAAGAGTTTGTAGAGTACAACGAAATCAGATTGAAATAGCACTTTTTGCTAAAACAGCACCAAAGCGATCCGGTATATTACACACATCGAAACGAAACAGAGGATTACACAAAATGACTTTCGCAGAAAAAGTAATGGCTGAGAAAACCAAAAACCCACAATACCATATCCGTTACTTAGCGTTCACCGTAGACCAGGGCGGCAAGGCTTTTGCTGGTAGCGTGATTCAGCGCAACATGGCTTTTATGTCCTGGATTTCGGATCGCCTTTGCGATTATGAGATTGCGCACCCGGATCGCGTGAATAAAAATTTGGTCGGCCAGGCTGGATTGCTTGACCATAACGATTTCACTGATTTCATCGTTAGCGGGGCGTGGCGCAAAGATGCTTGACAAGATTTACAGAAACGTCGAGAACGGCAACTTTTACCGCGAGGGGAAGAATGGGAAAACTGTTTACTTTCGGCTTCCGTCTGGTGTTTGGTCGGTTGCCACGCGCTGGCGACCTGCCGACCTTGCGCATTATCCATTCATAGGAGTGAAATCATGATTGTTTACGTGGTTATGGCTGAGACACTTTACGAATGCTCGCACGTTGATTCCGTTTGGGATAACGAGACAGACGCAAGAAAGCGCGAGGCTGAGATAGACAATGGCGCTGTTCCATTTGCTGATTTCGGGCGCGTCGTCGAAAAAGAAGTAAATAGCACGAATTGCTAAAAATTATGATGTGCTGATTGGTATGATTAGCACATCCAAACAAAACAAGGAAATTTGAAATGAAACTGAAAACCAAAAGCATTCTGAACGTTGTTGATACTCACGGCAAAGCAGTGTTGAAAATGGATCGCGCTTCCGGCTTCATCCAGTTAACCATTACTAAGCGTGGTAATGATTATCTCATTGGTGAGCACCCAGGCGGCAAGATTTACAAGACCGATCAGAAGCTGTTGGCGCTTCAATTAGACGATTTCGCAATGTTTATCAACTCCTGGGCTTGAGGTTTGGCGATGGTACAAGATGCTTTCTTTGCTCGGCTGCACGAGGCTGAACAAGCCGGATTGAACAAAGAGGCCGCTTTAGAGGTGGCCTATAAACTGCGCACACTTGATGAAGCGCTTGGCGATATGGACATGGATCAAGAATGCGGTGCAATCATGGCTGATCCAACAATGATTGTTAATGATTGCGGTTGCAACTTCGACCCATCTTGTAAGCGCTGTTTCCCATTCTAAAATTTGCGGCCTGTTTCGCATTCTCCCGCGATTTCAGGCCGTAACCAATACGATTGCATACCCTGAAATTTAAACGGCTTACAACGCCATACAGAAAGGATTTAGACATGTTAATTTTCTCTATGTTTGACGGCTCCGGCTATGCGGCTTACGAATGGGCTAAACGTGGTCACAAAGTGAAGTGTTTCAACTTCGACGATGCCGATCATGGAGATTACGCCAGTGTGCGCATTAACCATCCTAACATCGAATATGTAAACGTATGGATTGATGAACAATTCCAATACGATGCATCTTGCGGATTCTACGGGCGACCAGATTTTATTATGGCCTTTCCGCCCTGCACCGACCTTGCTGTTAGTGGCTCGCGTCACTTTGCCGCAAAGCGTGAACGTGATCCGCACTTCCAGACAAAGGCTGTGCATACTTGCAGGATTGCCGCAATCGTGGCTTCGTACCATAACGCGCCATACTTCATCGAAAACCCTGTTAGTGTGTTGTCGTCGATGTGGCGAAAACCGGATCACATCTTCCACCCTTGCGAATATGGCGGATATTTACCGGAAGATGATAAACATCCTCACTTCCCTGAAATCATTCCGGCTCGTGATGCCTACACAAAGAAAACGTGCCTATGGACTAACGACCGCTTTAAGATGCCATTGCGTAACCAGGTACAACCAGACGGCGACAATAACCCAGGATGGGCGAAACTCGGCGGAAAGTCTGCGCGTACAAAGATGATCCGCTCTTTGACTCCGCGCGGATTTGCAAAAGCGGTTGTGCTCTTCAACGAGAAATAGCACTTTTTGTTAAAAATGCCGGATCTGATTCCGGCATAATGCATCCAACGACAACGAAAGGAGATATTGAAAATGAAAGTGATCCGCAACTCTGACAACAAACTGATGAATGCACGATATAAATCGGTAATGGTTCCAGTCAATGATAGCGGTGAATATATTGAAATGGATGTTTTCCAGGTAAAGTCCCTCGAAAAAGGATCTAAATGGTGCGATGCGCACGAGCCAGGATATCGACAAGTTAAAACAAAAACCATCAAATGCACGTGGGTTAACCACTCCATGCAAATCAAGAAAACATTCAAGACCGAAAAGCGCTATCAAATCGAATCCGGGCGCGTACTCGGCGCGGTGGCTGGCTATGTATTCGACGAAAACGGCGATCGCTTTACGCTCTATCGTGAAGAGGTCGGCTTCTCTGCTGGTGGTGGTGCTTATCTGTTTGAGGCGAAATACTCATGATCAATAAAGATTGGGCTTTCAAGGTCATTGAATCGAACGTTACAACGTTTAAGGCTGGCGACATTGTTAAACCTGTGCGCGTGTTCAATGGGCGCTGGCTGATTGGTTTTGATTACCGTCGCTCGCTTCACTTTGACCAAAAAGACAAGGTTACTTTTGAATGCTTTAGCTCTATCACTCCGGGTAAACTCCTAGTGAGAATTGAGCGGATCAAATAGCACTTTTTGCTAAAACAGGATAGTATTGTTGCCGTAAAATATGCGGCAACAAGAACAAAGGAGTTATAAGAAGATGTTTGATTTTGATTTTGACACCAACAAGCTAACGCCGGAACAAGTTATTGCACTGGCTGAAACCCAGGGCAAAAGCCCGCTTTATGTTGCTATCAAAGCCAACGGTTATCGTCAATCTTCCAGCTTCTGGAAGTCCGTTGTAGACATCAACGGCGCTAATGATCGCTATCCTGTAATCTCACTTGGGAATGACGTCGATGTTGTGGGTAAGCTGTCACGCAACATTGCAAACTCGGTGCAATTCCCTGAATCATCTGCTTACATGCATTTCATCGGCTGCATTTCCGCCGCGATGCTTGGACGCTTTACCGTGGAATATCACGGAAGCCAGCAACCAACGGCGTTATATGTTGTTACCAGTCAGCCACCATCAACGGGTAAATCTGCTATCAACTCTTTAGCAATCGCCCCGATGGTTTGCGAGACTGAGAGAATCAACGAGATCCGAAAGCAAGAGCGCAAAAAGAAACTGGCAAAACTCAAAGGCATTGAGAAAGAACTGAAACGCGAACTTTCAACAACTGAACTTGCGGCACTGTATGAAGAGCGCGACAACCTGGAAGAAGAAATTGAAAAGCTGTGTGATATTACTTTCCCGGTATCTGATACCACGCCAGAAGGTTTAGCACGTATCAACAACCGCCAGGGAAACTTTGCGGTAATCTCGGATGAAGCAACCAGTATTAACAGTTTGTTAGGTCTGACATACGCTAACAGTGAGCGCAAAACTAACAGCGAACTGGTTCTTAAAGCGTGGGATGCGGGGCATGTTTCTATTGCACGTGCTAACAGCGAAAACAACATGAGTTTCATAGCGTTAGGTTGCATGAGCGTAATCGCACAGGATGAAACAATTGCCGGGATTATGGATGCGGGGGCGCGTGGTATCGGTGTTAGTGAGCGTTTCTTGCTGGTACGCGAGCAATCATTTTTAGGTAAGCGCGTGTTCGTCGATAGCAATGATGATCTGATTTATGAGCCTGTTGATAAAACGCTGAAAGCTCAATACTTCCAGTTAGTTCATAATATTATGACCGAGCAAAACGTTGAATTACGCCCGTCGAAAGGTGCAATGCGAGTTTTAAACCGCGCTCGCCAGGAGTTAGAGCCAGATTTAGCCGATGGTGGTAAATATTCTCATACGATGTTGCGCGGCGCACTCGGCAAGATGGATAAACAAGTTATTCGCCTTGCGGCTGTAGTTCACACAATCCGTAACTGGTTTAGCGAAAACGGCGCACCACGCAAAGAGCGAGAAATTGATGCTGAGACAATGCAAGAAGCACTAATCATGTTTAACGAATTGCGTAAGACCTACATCAACGCCGCTAACGCTTCTGGTCATGCTGGTGACGACGCAGAAATGAGTAAACTGATTGAGATCATCATCAACGTTTCGCGTCAGAATAAAGGCGTTACCAATGCGCGAACGATTTATGAGAAAGCGCGTAAGGTTCGACCGTTTACCGGGCAAGCGGGAGTTATGAAACGCATTGAAGAGCAACTATTGCCGATGCTTGAGGAAAGAAATTATATTTGCGTCGTCGGTAAATATATTTACGTGAATCCTTCTCTTTTGGGGTAGTTTATGTTTCTTCTGGATCTGTATCGCTTTTGTGAGAGCAACGAAAAATTCACGCGCCAGGATTTGGCGCGGTTCGTTTATCGTCATAGAGAATGCGCAAGGCTTGCGGAAGCGGCGGAAACAACCGCCCGGTATTTTGCCTCCTGCGTATCAAAGGAATTTGTTTCCCGCATGATGGGCTTCGGTTATCTGGACGGCGTTAACCTGGTTTACTGGTGCAAGGGATCAACAAAGCGCCCTTTCAACTTTGAACTGTTTAGCCTGGAAGGTGAGCGCAACAAATACATTTACGAATTGATGCATATTGAGGAATTAACGGATGAACAATTATTTGGGCGCACAGGCAATAATTGATAAGGTTTTAGCAGAATGCGCCGCAAGGAGTGTTAGCCATGATGATCTTATATATGCGTTGATGCTTCTCCTTTATTCCGACATGCGAGCGTTTGATGATCATGAACACCAGCTTACAAGCGACGATGGAGAATTGTTAATTCACATTAGAAGATTCACATAAAAATAAAGGAGCCGTTAGGCTCCTTTTTTAATTCCGAACTTCTGACCAATTACCATGCCAACCATTAGGGATAGCAGACAAAACAGCGCGGTCAATTCCCACGAGTTACCACCGTCTGTATTCCTGATCTCGATCTTATCCGCCTTGATGGTTTCCGCCTGTATGCTTGAGGTGCTAACCTTCTTTTTACTGGAAGAGTCAAGACCGTTAACGGCTGAATCTTTGATCGTATTTTCCTGCTTGCTGCTTGTGTCCTGCTTTGCCGTAATCCCCACGGTTTGCTTTACGTTCTCGGCTCCTGCCTGAGCGGTGATTTCTGGCTTACTGCCAACAAGACCAGTCAGGGCGCTGGACGCTGAACAACCTGATAAAGCAAGCGCCATAAAGCAAAGAAACAATGCGATCAAGACGCTTTTAATGAATGTGTTCATTTTTTCGGTAACTCCTTAACGCAATATTTGAACTCCACGGCGCGGCGATTTTTCAAGCCTTTAGACTTTTCTTTCTTCCCGGTTTTCGGGTTTCGGTAGTAAGTCCAATTCCAAAGCTGATCACAAGCCTGGTATAATTTCCCCTGGTTAATCAGCTTTAGCATGGTTGATTTTCTAAATGCGCCCTCTCCAGCGTTGAACGTGAACGAGTAAAGCGCCGCCCTCATTGATACAGGAATATCAACCTTAACCGCCTTATCAACAACCTTTGCGGCGTGTTGCATATGCTTTGCTAAAAGCGCGTCACATTCTCGGCGTGTGTATGTTTTGCCTGGGATCACATCCTTGCCCGTTATGCCGTGGCACACTGTAGCGATTCCGGCAATATCGTAATACACCTTGTATTTCACGCCCTCGACTTCCTCAAGCAATGGCGATGCCACCATGAGAGCCGCGCCAGTGACTGACGCGACGATATTTTTCTTAATGGTCATTATGTGCGCTCCTTATTCCTGAGAGCTAAAGCGGTTCGTAAGTCGCCAGCGTCCAGCGCTTCACGGATCGCCTTGCTGTCACGCCAGCGGAGATATGCACCCCAAAAGCCGAAAGCAACAAAAAAAATGAAAGTAAGCACAGCAAGGATAATTTGCCCGGTTGCGGCTCCAGCCAGTGAAGCGCCGCCAGTTGTACCCGTTGCCATATTCAGAAACTCACGCATAATCAGATCCTTAATTTTAAAGTTTGTCAAGAGTCTGGATATACTATACGCAAAAAAAGAAAAAGGCCAGCATTTAGCCAGCCTTTCAAATGAAATGTAAATTGTGTTATCCGATCATTTCAGGATAGAACATGAATCGACCGATTTCACCGCATTCTTTATCGTAAATGATAACAGCGGCGCGACGGCGTGAACGCCAGCCACCACGCGCGGCGTATGCATCTTTTGCCGCCATAGTGCTATGCACTTCAACGATACCTAAACTCGTTTCTGTTACCGTTTGATGGTGCCAGTGTCCTACGTGTGCATACATCGCGTTAGACTTCCCGAAATCCTCCCGCCAATCGGCGGCGCACATCATCATTAACGTTTCCGGCTTGCGTACCGTGTGACCGTGATGATATGCCAGGAAGGTTTTTCCGTACTGCGTGTGATGCACAACGCGCGGAGATACATCAACAAACACGCGAGGCTCGTTTTCGTATGCCGCCGCCATTGCAGCGCGTAACCAGATCATGCCGCTTTGGTCGTGGTTGCCCTCGATAATTTGCACCTCAACCTCTTTATGTTTCAGTAACATAGTGCTAATTGCGCGGCGCGTTGCCCGGATAGCAACATAAACCAGTTTTGCGTATCGTGAATCCTGATCCAGTACATGCCCACTCGCTGGAGTGACCGCCTCTAATCCGTCGCTGTGTAGCATATCGCCACCAATCAGCAACACAGCTTTCTCACTGTTAGGCGCTTTACTCACGGCATAATCAAAGAAGCCGTTCATTACCTTTTCCGCCGTCGCTGTGTCCCAGTTTTCGCCGCTTTCATGCTTGTGCGCCATTGCGCCAATGTGCATATCAAACACAGGATAGAAAGCAAGGGTTTGATCATAATTCTGATTTACTTCCGGCTGCGCTTCCAGGCGTGGCACTTCTTCCGAAAACGCCGCCATCGCCGCTTGCATTAGAGCCTCTAATTGCTCTTTGTCTTTGTGCGTTTTAATCCAGGTTAGTTTTGTGTTTCCGTCTTTATCGACAAGTTTTGATTCACCGATTACCGCAAATCCTGGCGATCCGATTGTTGTTGTTTCGCCTAACTTAGCAAGCCGCGCCGCGCGTCGCTCAACTGTACGAATATTTAAGCCGTATTCCTCTGCGATCTGCTTATAGGTTTTCCCGGCTTCACGTTCAATCTTAAATTGTTCGTCTGTAATCTTTACAACCTTCATCAAAAAATCCTCTTTAAGTCATGATAAACCAGTACATGATACCCAAACCCAAAAGCGGCGGCAATGGAATGATAGACATGTAGAATAATGTTTTCATTTCAATCTCTTCTTCTGCTCTTTGGTTTTCTCAATAATCGCCTTACTGTCAACTCTAACCGGAACGGCGGGAACACGGTAAACCTTGCGCGGCTTTTCGTTCACATATGCCATTTCGTCACCAACAATAACGCATACATCCGATATATCGAAATACTTTGATATTAAGGCGATCCCTTCATCCAGACCGCCTTTCTTTGCTAGCTCCCAGGTTTCGCGCTTACCCTGTGATATCTTCATACATGTAAACCCCTTCTTTATACATTTCCTCATACTGGCAAACCGGGAGATAACCATATGCGGCTTTGAGATAAAGAATTGCGATAACCTCAAATAACCCGTCTTTTTCCTCAATCGCTTCTTTAGCAATTTTCTGAGCAAGTTTAAGATATTCGCGGCTGATAATCATTTTGTATTTCCTCGTTTCGTTTCGTTGAGGCAATTATGCCCCACTTGCGCGGGGCGGTTTTAACAAAAAGTGCTATTTAGTGAGAAATTCGCTTTTTTAAATCATCCCACATTTCTTGCAAGTCTGCCGCAATCTTGCTTTGCCATTTCTCGATCGGCATAGCTCGCGTTTCTTCAAAGCTCATATCTAATGCGCTTGAGAACTCCCACGGATCGCACTCAATAACATCTTTTACGTGTTGGTTTTTGTCTAGCGCTTCGCACACCATAGCGCGATATAACAACCATTCGCCAGTTTCGTTTAATAATACAGGGCGCTCATTCATTTAGAAATTCCTCGCTTTCAGTCGTTTAGATTTTACGGATGGGCAAATCTCTGTGATTGGTACATAATGCGTCTGTTGCGTTTCACCTTCTTTTAATTGGCGCATTACGAAAATCACACTCCCTTTATTATTTCCGCTAACGGCTTCACCAGTCAGGCCAGAAATAAACGACACTCGCCCATTTCTGGAATATTGTTTGCCGTCCTCTTCCCACGTTTCGCCAGTAATCCAGATTATTTCGGCGGCGTGTTTTTGTGCATCCCTAAACCATGCCGTGGAATTATCAGCGGGTAACAGAATATCGATCTGATTACCGTGTTCCATCTGCTCGATTGCCTTTAAAACAAATGGATCTGGATTAGAGTAAGGCGGGTTTAGCCATACGTGTTTGTTACTACCCCACCAACGCTTTAAACAGTTGGTTTCCTTGCTGTAAAACTTATCACACTTTTTATTTCCCTCACTAGCGGCGGCATCTAGATCATATTCACCGTAGCGCCCAACCATATATTCAACAATTTCATTTGGCGTTTCCCACAAATCGCGCACAACGTCAGGCGTATTACTTCCGGCGTAACGGTTGCCAGTAACTTTATAATAATGGTTAGGGTTAACGGCCTGGTAGTGACCGCCAGTTACAAGCGCGTTTGCAATATAATTTTCTCGCTCTAACTGTTCAAAAGTCACGAAAGCGTCATTAGTGTCTTTATCTAAAATATCCTTAGCCATTGTTTGATCCTTTTATTAGTTGAATTTTTCTGCGTATGCATTAGCCCACGCTTTAGCCTGGCTTGGGTTTTTATCTCCCATCGCATCAGCGTTTACTTTTGCAATTCCGATCCCGTAACGAGCGGTTTTTGATTCTTCATAATCCAGTCCGTCATTAAACATTTTTACGCCTTTTGCATAAAAATCCCCTTCCGTGTAAAGCACGTTAAATTCCTGCTTTGCAACCTTATATCGAATGCTTTTTGCGCACTGAGATTTAATCTCATTCATCATGTAATCGCGCGCTTCCACGCTGATATCATATTCGTTTTTGCTGGCGTAATTCAGCGCCGTTGAATATGCGGTGTTTGCGCAGATACGTGTATTTAATTCAAAGTCGATAACTTTCGGTTTATTTTCCTGGCTCATGTAGCCAAACCAACCAGCGACGATGATTGCAGGGATAGCGAGTGGAAGCAGTTTTTTCATTTTTAAATACTCGTTTGTTTTCGTTGTTTGCATTATGCCTGATTAGTTATCAGGCGTTTTAGCAATTCGTGCTATTTGTTGGAATCTTCCAGTTTTTGAACCCAATCGGAAACCTCTTTGATCCCCATTTTGGATATTACTTTCCCGTTAAACTCCGCCCTCTTTTTAGCGTATCTCACGGATAACGCTTCCTCATAATCAAGACCGTCGATAAACATGCTGCCAGCCGCTTTTAATGTTTTAGGCTCCCTGGCTTTCTCACCGTTTTCGGTGTAAACGGAAAGTTTGCATTGCTGCGAAATAACAAGATTCACTTTCCGCTTTGCCTTGTCGCTTAATTCGTAATCGTTTGTCTTGATGAAACCCGCCGTTGATTGCTTTGTCGTCTCTATGCATACCTTTCGGTTTAGCTCAATGTCAATCGGATCTTTAACCATTGAGTCAATAATTCCTGGAGCTTGCCAGGCCGCAACTACAGCCGATATTACAACCGCCGCCGTGATTAACTTCTTTTTCATTTCGAAATCCTCATTTCGTTTCGTTGAGCACATAATACAAAACCCGCCGAAGCGGGTTTTAACAAAAAGTGCTATTTTGTGGCATCCTCGATAGCTTTTTTCACCTGATTAACGCCGTAGCACAGCGCCGCAAATCCTCCGCACTTCCTTACCCATCGCAAGAATTCTTTTTGCTCCTTGCTTACTTTCGTTCCCTTCTTGTTGGCCTTTTTTAGCTCTATGGCTATGAACGGATATTTACAGCCAATAAAACCAGTCAGGATCAAGATATCGCTCACGCCCTTCTTTACTCCGGCTTGCTGGTCTTGCACCGCCTCACCAATCGTTTTCTTTCCCTCGTTTTTCGTGTGCCAAACCAGCCACGAGGGATGCGTGTAAGTGATCCATGAATTAGAATCAACCTGGTGATATTTCTCCGTCCTTGTATCTGGATCGTTCTTGTCGTAATACTCCAGGTAATCGCCTTTGTCAGTAACCATTATCAAAACTCCTTCTGAGCAATCAAATCTTCACCTTTCCCGTTTTTGCGATGGGTAACGCGAACCGGGCGCATAAACTGGTTTGCATAGCTCATAATCTTAACCGCATTGCGGCACGTTACAAGGTAGTTTCCAGTGTCGCGGCCTATTACGTGCGTTCTCACCGCTTTAGCCCAAAGCGTTTTACAGATCTTGCGATCTGACTCCGGGAAATACTTTTCGTATGCTTTGAATTCTACGCCGCCAACGTCGCGCAACGTGTAGCACAACAAGATCCCTTTCTGGTTTCTGGTCAATGCCACTTCAAAGTTTAGAACGTCGCACCAATCGTTTTTACGGTACATTTTGCCGGATAGGTTGTTATTCGGATCGCGTAACGACACATCACAGCAACGGCAAATTCTAGCCGCCACATCGTTCTTTGCTCCACAACCTTTTACGATCACTTTCTTTGTTCGTTCATCAATCTGATCCTCACAGGTTTGGAACGTCCAAAAATACTCGCAGCGATTCCCGTTTAAGTCCTCATGCATACAGCGCCGCGCGTAAAAACTGTTTTCCGTTCCGCAAATCGGACACTGCTTTGTGTCTTTGTTCTGGTACTTCCTCAACTGGTATTGCGCTTGCTCAAGCATAGGGTTGAAATACAGCGCCCCCATTTCAAACATCGTTCCAGAAAAATCAAGAACAAGGTGATCATCTTTTACCATGCCCAACTCTTTCTTATGGTACGTTTTCAACTGACGCATACCACGGCCTAAAAGCTGAACCAGAAGAGTGAGGCTTCCGATCTTACGCAGGATAACGGAAGTATCCCACGGCGGAACGTTCACACCAGTTGTTAACGCCTGAACCTGGAAGATGTATTTAACCCGCCCTTCATAGGCATCTTCCAGCCATTCGCGGCGCTGTTTCTCGCCAGTTTTCCCGGTAATGATGTGATATTTCGTACCAGGCGGAAGCGCGGCGGCGGCTTCCTTGCAATGCCTTTCATCTGCACAAGTCACCAGGGCGCAAATTCGCTTTTGCATAATGTCATGAACCATCGCCATGATTTTTTGCGTCATTGTGCCTGATTGGTGAATCTTGTCACTCATTGCCTTTAGTTGCTTCTGGTCATAGTCTGCAACGCCGAATTCGTTTAGCGGCTTGAATTCGTCAAGGTCATATCCCAGGTCGCCAACGTTGCCGAAATGCGTTTTCACAACCGAACCGAATTTAACAAGGTAATCTGTGTTAATGTCAGTTACCTGCTCACGCCAAAAGCCCGGAATTTTTGGATCTTCAACAAGAATTGGCTCAACGCCGCGAAACTCTGATCCTGTCATTCCGAAAATGCGCAACTCATGCCCGTATGTTTCACGGCAACGGCGGCGCATTTCAAAGATGATTACCGTGTATTGGCTCCGCCCCGTACCAATCAGCGACGGATTGCCATCAACTGGCTCACCTTTAGGTGTCATCATTTGATCTATCGTTTCGCCGTTTTCCTCGGCTTCCACAATGTCATTCCAGTTTACTTGGTGACATTCATCAATCCCTATTACGTGCGGCACGTAGTCACCTAACGCTTTATTCAGGCCATTAATAACCGTACCTTCTGAGCCTACCACGATCGGGAAGTATGCGCTTTTGGTATTCAGGCCAGCGCAATAAACGGAATTAGGCACACCAAACGCGCTAATCTCCTTTGAATCCTGATCCACGATTTCAGACTGACGCGCAAGTGTTAACATCTTTAAACCCATCTTGCGACACTGCGCCGCCACCATAGCAAAGATGATGGTTTTACCAGCCGATACCGCCGCTTTTACAAAGAAAGGATGCTCATATTTGCTAAGGCGCTTTGCGATTTCTGCATAGGCAACGCATTGATAAGGGTAAGGAACAATTTCACCAACCGTGAAGCGCTCCTGGATAGCCTTAATGCGATCTTCTCCCAGGTTTGCAATCTGTTTTTCAATGCTAAGAGTCATTACTGAAATCCTTTACTAAAAGCTATTTGTTGCATATCATACAGCAATCCGATGATGTTTTTTAGCAAAAAGTGCTATAGGTGAAAATATGAACGAATTAAAAATTGCGGTATCAACCGGAGAAGTAGACAAGCGAACCATAAACGGGAATAACGGTACACGACGCGGAAAGGATAAGCAACGGCGCAAACCTCTATCTGGTTACTTTGTGTTGAAAGATGAAGTTAGAGCCGGGCTTCGCGCTCGCCTTGAGGAAGTCATTGCATATTATGGCGGTCAAGCAAAGTTAGCCCGTGAAATTGGCGTGACAACAAAGGTTGTTACTGGTTGGGTTGCTCGCGGCATGATTTCCATCAAAGGCGCTGAACTGATCCAGAACGATTACAGGCGTAAAGGGTTTAGCGGTTTCCGCGCTAGCTACTGCCGCCCGGATATCAAATTTAACACTAACGGTAAACACCTGGAAAACCGTTGCAGCAATCGAAAGATGATGCGCATGGTTACTCGTGCGGAGGCCGAAAGTCGCGGTTATCTCCATCCGTATAATGAATTACGCGCAATGTCACCGGAAGAGCGGGAAAAGGAAAAGGCGCGGCGCAAGGCAGAACGAGATCGTAAACGTGCGGAAGCGAAAGCGAAAAAGGCGGTTGTTGTGCTGGATAGCACAGATTGCTAAAAGTCACAGCCTGGAATGGTTTAACATCATCCCAGGCTTTTTTATTGGAGGAATAACGATGCATTACCAGAAAGAAGAAGTGATCCCACGTATGCGCGGGATGTGGCAAGCGGCATTGATGAAACTTTGCGATCTGCCTCACTCTACTTTCAACGGCAAACATCAACCTTGCCCGTATTGCGGCGGTAAAGATCGCTTTCGTTGGACTGACAAAATCAGGGAGAAAGGCGACGGCGGCAACGTGTGCAACCAATGCGGCAACGATTCCGGGATCGGGTTGTTCATGCGTATTCGCGGTGAAAATTACAGTGAAGCAATCGACACGCTAGGCGAATGGTTAAACCTCGTTCCGGTTGAGGTGGTCAACAAAGCGAACAAAGCCGCGAAACGTGATTCTGGTTACAAGTTCGGCGCACAGGCTCCACATGAAAAATGTGTTGAGTTGATGAATAGAACTCAAGCGGTAGGTGCAACGCCTCTAAGCATGTTTGAGGGTTTCTATCTTCCAGATGATGAAATGTACCAGGTAGGCGTAAAACATCACGAGAACGGCGCACAAGAAGTATTTCACGCTATCCCTTGCCATATGGTGCATAGTGATGAACTGGATGAAGAAATGTGTAACGTGTTGCTGGTTGATGAATTTGGCAAGTCTAGATTTTACGCAAGAGATTATACTCGCGGCTCTGTTGCGGTGACTGGTAAGACGGATAAGACGATTTACCTTTGCGTTGATTGGGTGGATGCTCAACATATCTATCTAGCAACCGGGCAAGAAGTTTGGGCGTGTTTCCATCCGTCCAATATTGAAATTGTGGCCTACCGCTACAAAGGAAATCGCAAAATGCGCGTTGTGTGCAAGCCAGATGAAACGCACACACTGATTGCAGCGGAAGAAAGAGAACTTGATGTGATGATACCAATCAGAGGAAATTACAAGAACGGCATCGAAAGGAGGCTTTACAAGGCCAGCGACTTGTTATAATATTCTTCTCGGCTAATTATTGTTGTGTTGGTTGTTATATTGTCTGTTGTTATCGATTCTCGTTGTTATAACGAAACCCGCCCCATAAAGGCGGGTTTTTTATTGCCTGTAACAAATGGCTGTTGCATAATAACGACGTACATTAATGAACAACAAAACGAGGTGAAGTTATGGCTTTATACAGACAAGGAACGGCATCACTAGACGCTAACGGCTTAATCACTGGTGTTGACACAAAATGGCGTGATCCGCTTTCTCTGATTCGCACAGGTGCAACAATCATTTTCCTTGAGCCTGAAATTAAACTTGCGGTAATCAGCCAGATTATCAGCGACACTGAAATGATGGCGATTTCAACCGATGGCGCAACGGTGGCGGGTAGCAAATACGTTATCCTTCTGAACGATTCCCTTACTGTTGATGGCATGGCGCAGGACGTAGCCGAAACGCTCCGCTACTACCAAAGCCAGGAAACTGTAATTGCGGAAGCGATTGAATTCTTTGAAAAGTTCGATCTGAAAACGCTGCAAGAACTTGTAAAGCAGGTTACTGACGCAATCCCTATCGTTGAGCAATCAAAGCAGGAAGCAGCACAATCAGCACAATCGGCTTTGACTTCTCGCAATGAAGCGGAACAACTGAAAACCGAAACAGGCCAGATTAAAGCGGAAACGGAACAACTCAAAAACGACACGCAGACTATCAAGACCGAAACGGATCAGATCAAGACTGATACACAAGCAATCAAGGATAGCGCGTTAACAGAAATCACAGCCGTGAAGGATAGCGCCGTAACGGATATCACAGCCGTTAAGGATTCAGCCGTTACAGACGTTACCGCCGTTAAGGATGCCGCAAACAAAGAGATCGCAGACGCTAAAACCGCCGCGACTCAGGAAATCGGAACCGCGAAAGATTCAGCATTGCAAGAAATGAATGTTGTGTTACAGGATTCCGTTGCTGCTGGTGATCGCGCAGAAGCTGCGGCAAATGCTGCCGATGCTGCAAAGGCTGGCGCTGAATTGGCGCGTGATGAAGCCCAGGGGATTGTTGATCAGGTTGAGCCTGAAAATCTGCTTAAAGCAGATCAGAACCTGGCCGATGTGCAAGATAAAAAAATTGCACGTCAGAACTTGGAAGTTGATCGCCTGGTGCAAACGGATTCATCAACATCTTTAAAAGCTGGTGATTTCCGCATTGCTATCAATACTGGCGGAGGCTGGGGCGCTCTGGATAAAAGCAATCAGTGGAAAGCTCTTGCGGTTGCTCAAGGTGGTACTGGAGCGTTAACTGCTGATGATGCAAGGATTAACTTAAAGGTAGATCGATTAAGTCAGTGGTCTAATGAAACATGGCTTTATAACGCTAACAATTCATTGCGGGTTGGAATGACAGCTACAGAATGGGGTTGCTATAGCGATACTTCTAAAGCATGGGTTGCGCTTGACATTTCTAAGGGCGGTACTGGTGCTCTTGATGCTGCTGGTGCGCGTAAAAACCTAGATGTTTACTCAAAGAGCGAAATCGCATCGAAGGTTGGTAGCTCAATGGTAGTCACCATGAGCATGAGCAACACGCCAAATGCTGGCGCATGGTTTAAGATTGCAAGCGTTACAATGCCGCAAGCCGCATCAACTGCGCTAATTAGTATTGTTGGTGGGCCTGGTTTTAATGTTGGTAGCTTCAATCAATGCCCAATCACTGACATTGTTTTGCGCACTGGTAATGGGAATCCTAAAGGTCTTAATGCGGTAGCTTACATTCGAAATACTGGTGACAATGGAATAAACAACATTTGCGTAGTGAACACTAGCGATGATAACTACGATGTGTATGTTACCTTTACAGGTAAATATGTTACTCATCTTTTGGCTTCTGCTAGTATTACCCCTGGTCGCGGAACCTTAACGCTTCATGCATCGCCAGAGTATAGCGAATCAAAGCCAGCTAATGCCGTTAATGGTAAGATCATGGAGTTGGGTAGTGGCGGCGGCGGTGGCGGCTATGGCTGGGTTGGTAAGGTTGAATGGCACATTGCCGCAGGTGTTCCAGTTCCTGGTTACATTCACGGCTCAGGGCAGGTTATCAACCGCTCAGAAGTTCCTGATCTTGTTCGCGCAATGAAAGCCGGGTTAGTGTTCATTACCGATGAAAACACGTGGTTAAGCAATCCTAGAATGCGTGGGCATTACACGTGGGGTGATGGTACTAATACCATCCGAGTACCGGATTACAACGGCGTTCAATCTGGCTCATACGCCGCTCCGGCGCTTCGTGGTTGGTTGTCTGGTAACGATGGCGTGATCAATAACGCTTACGTTCCAAACCTTCATACGGTAATGAGGCAACGATCTGGTATTCCTTCTGGTACGATGAACAATACGCCACCAGCTATTATCGACGCAAACACATCACTTGTTACCGTGACGTATAACACGTCTCAAAACCGTAACGGTATTGCTGTATCAACAGCGCCTACCTACACGAAAGGCTATGATATCGACTTTAACGCCTCTCGTTATAGCAGTGTTTATCGTGATGGCGTTAGCGATTTGTCACCAAACGCCATTAACGGTGTATGGTTGATTAAAGCGACGGGGCGACTAACAACCGAATTAGAAGCCGAACCTTCACCAGTTGCGCATTCTGCGGAATTGGAAAGCCTACGAAATGAAGTTGCAGAACTAAAGGCGCTAATTAGGGCATTTAAGTAACAACTCATGAAAGCGCGGCTACGGCTGCGCTTTTTTATTTACGCTTACACAGATTCACAGACGCAGACAAAACAACTGATAACCATACTTTTCTTTCGTTGTCAAGTACCGAAAAAGGAGTAGAATTTGAGTTGTAGCAAGGGGCTACGCAATCAATGAGAGGAAATAAAAATGTCTGATATGACTCTGTTACCCACTGGCGGTATGGGCGGCGAGGCTGGCGCGGCTGGTCTTGGTGGTGCGGTCGGCGGTCTGATCGGCTCGTGGTTTGGTAACGGCTTTGGTGGTCGTGGCGGCTGGGGCTACGGTGGCGGCGGTGGTGATGGTGTTGCAATCGGCGTTGGCGCTAACGCCATGCTCGACGGCATCAACAACATTCAAACCGCTGTTAACGGCCTGGGGCTGCAAACCCTTCAGGGGCAGAACGCTACCAACATGACCGTTGAACGCTCCGCAACCTCAACCTTTAACGGGCTGTCAAACCAGAACACGCAAGCAATGCTGGCAAACGTGCAAGGCTTTGCGGGGCTGAATACCGCGATTAGCCAGGGCGTAAGCACTATTGGCAATGCGATCTGCGCTCAGTCCTACGAGGCACAGCGTTTGGCTTATGAGGCTCAGTTACGCGATCAATCGTGTTGCTGCGAAACTAACCTGAACATCGAGCGCCAGGCTAACGCCACCCGCGATCTGATGCGTCAGCAATTTGCCGATTCTCAGGCTGTGCTGATCTGTGACCTGAAAGACAAACTCCGCACTGCGGAATTTGCAAACTCTCAGCTTGCACAGACTGCCGCACTGAACCAGCGCATTAACGAGGTGTACCAGTTGATTAACTTCAAACTGCCTACCCCTCCAACTCCGCCAGTTGCATAATTGGCACTAACTAAAAGCGCCTACGGGCGCTTTTTACAAGGGGCTGTGAAATGAGAATCCACGTTACAAGCTATAAAATGCCGCGCGTCAAACTACCGCGAATCGTACTAGGATCAGATTCTGATTGTGAACACGATCCGGTTTTTGACCATGTTCATGAGCGCATGGAGCATCACCCCGCAACCTGGGATTCACATATGGGAACCAACGAAGGGGCGATGGCAATCGTAGAAATGGAATACAAAGAGCTAATGGCTCGCAAGGCGGAAGGGTCAAAAGCTGGAATTAAGAAAGAGCTAACTGATCTAGCCGCTGCGTGCTCTCACGCTCTTAAAATGATGATGTAAATAGGAGGCCGATATGCAAAGCATAAACAATGGTGTTGGTGTTACCCAATTCAACGGTATGCGACCAAAAAATAACATTACTATAGGCGGGGTAAACTGGAGCCTCCGACGCGATGCTACAGATTCGTCTATGATGTTCCCACATCAAAAGGTTAGCTGGTTAAACGCCGGATGTGAGCCTTTGAGCGATGGTAAAATCCATTACTGCTGGATTATGGGAGTTATTGCCCCAACGCCTGGGACGCTTGAGCGCCCTGTTAATGTGATGTATATCGGTTTCCACCAACAAAGGATTATGATCGCGCCGCACGCAGTTACAGCCGCTGATCTGGATCGTATGCACGTATATGTGAGTGACGGATCAAACTTTGTTGGGGAGTTTGTAGGTAAATTCCTGGGAATTGAGCCAGAAAATCACGTAACGGAAAGGGCTAGCATTAGTCCGTGGCCTAACATGGCAACGCAGACGGGCGAGCCGGAAGCGATTCAAGATCAGAAGCAAACAAAGGCGGAGGGTAAATAATGAATAGATCAGAAGGTGTTGCAAGCGTCGTTAATCACCTATCAGCGCGAGCAAGAAAAATTGCCGATGATGGTTACAGCAAGGCCGATATTCTAAAATCAGCTATGGCAGATTTAAAAGCTCTTGGCGGTGTCGCGGGGATGCTTGGGATCATGGCAACTGGTGATTTGAGCGAGAAGCAAAGAGAATTAGCTGAACGCCTGGCGGTTAAGGTTATCGCTTTCTTAGGCATCACAGAATCAGCGAAATAAAAAAGGAGCCGAAAGGCTCCTTTATTTTTAGAATGGGATATCATCGTCAAAATCCATCGGCGGCTGATTGTTTGATTGCTGCCGTGGCGCTTGTTGCTGGCGTGGTGCCTGGTTTTGCTGTGGATCTTGACCTGCTCCGCGCTGGCTGTAAATCAGTTTCGGGAAGTCGCCAGCCTGTAACGTGTTGTAAATTTTCCCTTCATACTCGCGAGACTCAATGCGCAGGGTTTCACAGGAGATAGAAACCACCTTACCAACTTGAAACGCTTCCGCATACCAGCCGTTAAGACCATCGGATTTCGCGTTAAAAAAGAACGTGTAGTTCGTGTAGTTCCAGTTTCCTTCGCGGTCTTTGTGGCGCTCTGACATTTCGACGATGTAAAGCGTACCGTTTGCCGTCTGCTTAGTGCGTGGAGCCTTGCGAATTTCGCCAGTGATAACATGCATTGTATTTTATCCTCTTATGGGGCGTTGCCGCCCCGTCAATTATTCAAAACTAGTGATTGATTGAGATTCTACAGTTTCCTGTTTCGGCTGGTCAACCTCTTTTACCGCCACGTTTGCGGCTGGTGCTGCCGGGTTAAAACCGCGAGCCTTTCCGATCTCTAATTCCGCCTTTTTCGCGTCGTAATGCTCTTTGATTACAACACGGCTTGCGGCATCACTTGCTTTGTAAGCTGACTTAAACACTTCTTGCAAGTCTGTTACATTGTCGCACTTATCTAAATCACGCTTCCAATCTTGCGCGGATTTAACGGCAATTTGCGCGTCGTCGTCTGCCTGGCTTAAACCAAACGCCGCCGCCAATGCATAACGCCGCCCGTAAGTGAAAGCCGAACCAACGCCTTGAGGGTCGTTTTTAACAATGGGAATATCAAAATAGAATTTCGCCCACTGACCGGAAACATGCATTAGCGTTGTTTCAACGCGCATCGTATTTTCGATCCGCTCCGCATCCTGCATGATCATTAAGCTGTTATCTGTTAGCGCTGGCGCGATTGCGTCAAGTACGCTATCCAGCGTTGCATATTTGTTTTTCAGGTGGCTGTTTTGACGATCCTTTTTGACCTTCACAAACTGACTGCGCGCCTTGTGAAGTGCTGGCAAAATTTCATCAAACTTTTCTGATAACTTCATTGTTCTTGCTCCGTGTTGGTTGTGGGGCGACTCGCGCCGCCCGTTCATCAAAATTAGTGCTGCTCTGCTTCTTCGTTGTGGTAGTCGATCAGGTTTTGCAACATGATTTCGCTTGCCTGGTGTAGCATAGCTCGAACGCTTTCATCTTTGGTGCGCTTAGTGATAACCATAACCACTTCGTCAAAAGCTCGCGCAACGTCGCGGCAATATTGCATTGATGTTTCGCTCTCTGATGGGTCGAACGGTCGCAGGAATTCACGCTGAATGAGTGACAGGTTTGAAAGAACCATGCCTATATGCTCACGAATTTCTTCTTTGGTGGTTGCTGTTACATTGATTTCGTTAGTCATTTTGATTTCCTCTTTCGTTGTTTGTTGAGCCAATTATACATGAAACAATTGGCTCTTTTTAGCTTTTTGTGCTGTTTTTACAAAAATCCTTTGTATTGCTTACGCACCCAATCAGGAGTATCGAGATCAATTTCCGGCTCCCCGTTTGCGTATGAAGGCCAAATGTCATGCGCCTGGCAAACTGCAAACTGATTGATTACGCTCATATACTGCAACCGTCCTATCTTCAACTGCTCCGGCGTTAATCGGAAAGCGATCGGTAAAAACGGCTCTTTCTTCTCCTGTGCTAGCAGTCTAACGATAATCGGGCGCGTTTCATCCGGGTAAGCCTTTTTGAATAAATCGTGCTGCAACGCCATTTTTAGATAGTAACCGTGATTGAAAGCCAGCCGCGCGAATTCTGCCGGGTTAGCGCTCATGGTTGTTTTGTAATCAGTGATAACAACCGCTTCGTCACAATCCCACTGCTCATAGATTGGCTTTCCGTTGTCGTCTTTTCCGATCTCCTTTGTGATCTTGACGTTGTGCGCTATGTCAACGTGGTCTAAACGAACCTTAACTTTCACGCCGTTGATTGTGCCGAAAATGGAAAGTTCACGCTGTGCCGTTGGTGAATTCATACATGCATTGTGTTCCGGTATCGCTTCCAGTACACGGCGCATATTAACGCAAGCGTCGTAATCTTTCGCCGGGACAAGCTCAACACCTGCCGCTCGTGCCTCACATTCTGCGATCAGGTCAATCAACCAAAGCACGTTTAAATCTTCACCGCAATCAACCATCATTTTGATCAGGTCTGGATATTGCTTGCCGCTAGTACCAGTCAGGCCAAAGGATTTTAACTTCGTCGCTAATGCGGTTTGCGATGTAATCAGATCCTTGAACTCTTCCGGCGCTGGTGCTCTACGATATTCTTTTTCGAACAACTCCTTACTCTGGAAGTTGGTATGTGATTGCGTACCGAAAACTAACGCTTTGCTTTCTGTGCGCTGCTTAAACTTCCATGCTGCCGGACAACCCTGGAAGATATCAGCCAGGCTTGAGCCGCTTACGTACTCCGCCGCCCATCCTTTCGGATCGTGATATTCGTCGTTAGTCAGTTGGTCAAAAGTGAAAACTTTAAAATCGCTCATTTGTGGCTCCTTACGTTGGTATGTCTGCATTGTAGCTATTCGTTGCGTGGTGTCAATACCTTTTGAGTGTTTATTTTGTTTACGAAACATGAAAATCTCACTCATAAACAAAAACCAGCCTGTAAGCCTTGATATTGCTGGTTGTTTCCTTTTGTTTTGCGTGTTTACTGATTTGCGCCGTACCCCATACATATAATCACCCATTACAACATAACCATAACCATCAACCAAACAACCATACCCTACCAAATAGATAGAAAACAAAAGAAACAATACAGATACATATAATAATAATAAACTCTAAGTTATTATATTATAAGGGATTATATTTGTTTATTTTGTTTTTAAACGTTTCGTTTTTCTGCGGAGTCTCCACTTGTGAACACAGGGGAACAAAATAAACAAATTACATGGTTGCCAGTTGTTGCATTTCTCTTTTTCTTGTCGTATAGTCTTTTACGTCAACTACACAAACCAATGAGGAAACAAACTATGAACATGAAATTTATCGTCGCCCTGGTAATTGCTGCCGTTGCTGCTCTTATGATCTCCTTCGGCGCTTTCGCCGCCAACACTTCCAGCGACGGCACGAAAGGCCACGGCGGGACGGGCGTAAGTAACATTGAAAACCAGACCGTGATTTTTGAGGGAACCGATTTAGGCAAATACCGCGCTGAGTGGTCAAAAGGCCGAACCATTGACCCTTGCGATTCTATCCAGAACTGGAACCCTGCATTCTCTCGTGGCACTACGCCGCCGAAATGCGACAAGTAAGCAAAAGAAAAAGGAGCCGAAAGGCTCCTTTTTTATTATCGCCAGATTAGCGTTCTACCTGCTCTACTTGCTGCAAACTTCGATCCTTTTGTGTGATAAGGCCATGCTGTTTGATACTTACTGAGAGATAAAACCCCCATTCGCATATAAACAACGGTATCGCGGTTTGTCTTTGGAATAACAATTCCATTAAAGTTCATCAGCGGAAGAATACCGCCGTCAACCCTTGACTCTAGCACTCGCTTAGTAAACGACCCATCAGACGCAACAAGATCAACAACAACGTGAACGTGAACGCTTGATGTTTGGCTACCTAAGTACATATCACTATCCACCACGCGATCGAAGTTTTCACCAGCGATCGTATAGAAGTTTCTATAGTTCCATGAACTTTCGTTACAAGGTATGTTGTCGGAAACAAGGCTCGGACTCATCTGGACGGCGTAAATGTCACCCTCGATCCTTTCAGCGTAAACCGTACCTTTAAACCAACCATCAGTACCGTAAACAGTCCCTCGCACCGTCATATTGTTAAACTCTGCGTCACCAGCTTTATCAATATTCCATCCGATTTGCCCAGGGATATAGTTGTTAGAGCGGATATACTGACCGATTTTAGCGTTATCAATAGACCCATCTTTCACAACAAGGCTATCAATGAATACCTGGTTGTTTTCGACAACAAAGGGTAGCGTCCACTGACCGGAACCCGAACCAATGCCATTAGAGATCGCGAAACGTTGCGCATCAAAAATGATCATGGAACGAACCGCATCACCAGCGCCTACAAGCTCCATCGACATACCAGCGCTATATTCTTTTCCGTTGTAGGTTAGGCCAAGTTTCACGCCGTATTGTGCGCCTGTGCTTTCCGCATTACTCCATGAGTCCAGCTTCTGGTTTAACGCTGCTTTCTGCCCCTCTAATTCCACGCTCAAGGCTTTATCTTCGCTTGCACGTACTTCCGCCTCGGTTGCTACAGCCTCGCTCACAGTCGTGATTTGAGCCTTAATATCATCATCAATTTCGGCTTTAATTTGGTTGATTGCTTCCGTTCGCGCTTCCGCTTCGTTAGCGACCAACTCAACCATTTGAGTATACTGCGCCCCAATCTTTTCATCGAATTCAACTGAAAGCTGTTGCATTGCAGTAATACGCGCTTCCGTTTCGTTGGCGATCATCTGTAATGATTGCTTAACTTCCGCTTTGCGCTTGCCGTTCTCGACTCGCATCACTCTAACGCTCTTATCGTTTGCAAGTGCGTTTTCAATGGCAGATTCAGCGGCTGAATGGATTTTATCATTCGCCTGCTGTGCATTCTCTTTCAGGTACTTGTAACCCTCTGAGCCTTCAATATCTACCTTGATGTGATCCGTAATCGTGCTTGTGTCAGTTGATGACATACCACGCACAAAATCAGTCCAGGCCGAAACGTTCCCGATACGGTCAACGCTGCGCACTCGATACCAGTTGATAAAACCTGCTGGCAAGATGCTGTGCCAATACTCATGCTGTGGATAAGGAACCAGCGTTAACAAACTTGCCTGATCCTCTAGCGGCTTTCCTGTTCCGTCTGGTGCTTGCTGCAACTCAATGTAGGCAGTATCGCCGGAACCGTCAGGCATACCCCACTTAACACGGATGCCGAAAACTTCATTGTCAGTTGCCGTTAGGTTGATTGGTGCGTTTGGCTCGCCAATTTTACCAGTCAGTGCAACGCTCACAATTTCAGACCATGCTGAGGTTGAGCCAGCCGATGAAACAGACCTTACGCGAACGTGGTAATTACCTGCATAAATACCTTCAACATCCATTTCAGTGCTTGCCGTCTGCGGCGTGTTGTTCCAGTTGCCGTTATCCTTGCGCCACTGCATTTCGTAAAGGCTCGCGTACTCTACCTTATCCCAGGTGACAAGCATCGTTTCAACGCTCATACCCTGAACAACTCGCGAGTAAGACGAAACTTTTACATTTTCAGGTGCAAGCAAAACATCAGGAGGGACAACGCTTGTTGGCCTGTCGTCGATGTTTACGCCATAGTCGATTTCATCATACTTGTTCGGATCGTACTCAACCGCCGTGATAGAGTATGTAAACTCTTCATCGTTATCACCGCGAGAAATACCCGTAACAACGTATTGTTGCAAAGCTACGTCAGTGCGATCTATTGCAAATACCGTATCCGGCTGAACGCTAAAACCGAAACCAATGTTAAGCTCAATAACTTTGCCGTCGCTGCTCACGTTTGCGATGGTGCGTTTTACTGGCTTCCCGTCCGGCTTGTTGATCATGATGAAATCACCAGGACGCGCATCAATTTTAAACTGAGTGAACACCTGCACACCTTGAACCTCTGCGACACGACCGGAAAGATTCAGCGTAAGAGCGCTTGAATAGAAGTTATCGGCAATTGCGATAACGTCACCAATCATCGGGATCATGCCCTCAAGCCCGGTTGCAAAGTTTACCGTTGTGCTGCGCAAGTTGGTTTTCAGAATCCAGCGCCCACGGCGATTTGCCTCACTGCGTCGCGTACATCCGATCGCTGTAATGCTCGTTGGATTGTAACCAAAGCGTAAAGCCGCCTCTGTGTCAAACACCCCTTCAACGTCCTGCTCGTACATGTTTTGTGCATCGTCGAAAGTAACGTTGCATTGCGTGTACATGCTTTTCTCGCTGGCAAACGTGTAATCAAAGTTGCCGTTTACAACGTTGTCATTCGTGAAGATGTAAGCCGGATCGCGTGGCCTATCAACGATGATTGAAAGGCTCTCGCCGTTCCAAAAGCTCATGCCTCGGAAGATTGAGCAAATATCACGGATAAGCTGATACGCTTCAATCTGGCTTTGAATCACAACATCACACAGATAGCGCGGCTCTGTTCCGCCTTTGCCGTCTGGAACCATCTGATCGCAATATTGCGCGGCTTCGTAAATGCTCCACTTGTCCAGTGCAATTCCTAACTCACGCTGATCTAATCCGTAACGCTGGTTAACGATTAGGTCATACAGAACGAAAGCCGGGTTATTAGTCCAAGCCTTTTTCCAGATTCCATCCCAGGTGCCGGAATACGTGCGGCTTTCTGGATCGTAGTTTGTCGGAACGTTTACGATTTTCCATTTCTTTTTAATCGCGATGTTTGGGATCTGGTTAGGGAATAATTCAGAATTGAATTCAACATAAACAAGACCCGTTAACGGATATCTAAATTTAGCGTCTACCACTTCCGCATAGCTATGTAGCTGGATTTTATCAACCACATTTAAACTTGTGCTATCTGGCGTAATACGACTTACACGCAATAAAACGCGCTCGTTAAACGCTGGTAAATCAATTCGTCTTGCGCGGTCATATCCGTTAGTTGTTTTACCGTCGATTGTGTCAGTTAATACGCGCTCATATGCTGCGCCATCAACCGCCATATCAACCGCCCACTGTACGCGCACACCTACTTTATCGCCGTCATTTTCCTGGGTTACACCAGTCGGCATCATAATCTTAACGCGAATTGCGGAAAGGTTATTATTTGTGACGGAAATAACGTAAGGCGTATCTTTCGTGATATCGCGAGCCAGCGTAATTTCGCTTGAGGTATCAGTGAATCCCTTAATATATTCTTGATCCTGTGTGCCTGGTCGAAATTCAGCGGTAACGCCGTTATAGTTTCGCGATCCGTCTGCGTTTTCTACAGGAACATTATCAAGATACAGATTCTTTAAGGAGAATTCTGGATCACATTCTCCATCTGATACAGCCAGAAGAATTTTAATCTTGTCAACGGAAATAAGGTTATCAGGCATTTCATACGGGTTTTTAGGTTTAGAACCGCCTCCCTTACTGCCGCTTACCACATATTCACTCATGAGTTTTAACCTTTTGTGCTGTTTGTCGTGTTGCCATTATACGGACGTAAAAAAACCCGCGCAAGGCGGGTTTGAGATTAAACTTTATCTTCTGGATATGAGCCAGCGGAGAAGATCGCACCGCCTACAGTGCGTAGGCCATACGGGAGCGGGATCGGATTACCTGCCGCCGTTGTGTTCACCGCGCCGCCGAATGCATAGCTAGGCGTGTTCTCTGCACTCTGTGGAGCCATTCGCGAGCCTCCAACCTGCGGGGAAATCATCTGCATTACTCCGCCAAGTACCATTGCGCCGCCCATCATGAACGCAGACGACGCGAAAGCACCCATTGCAGCCAATGACGCACCGCCAGTAAAGAACGCCGTAGCCATGATTACAGCGCCAAATACAACGTTAAATAAACCGCCAGATTTCGAACCAGACGGAACCGGGATGATTCGAATTTCTTTAGCCATTTGCCATGTCTTTTCGTTGTTGTGGTTTACCTCTTTGCCGTCAACGATAACCGCAAATTTCATTCGTGATCCGATCTCACTCTGCATGAAGTCTTTGAACCCCTCCACCTGTGAGGATAGCGCCCGGATTGCTTCCGGGTAGCTGTCAACCGCGAACCGATGGAAAACACCAAAGCGACGACCCAGGGAGCCGGATAACTTGATTTGTTTGATTGTCTCGCTCATTTTAGATCCTTATGTCTGCAAATCATTTTCGTGTGTTCTTGATACCAACCGGAATAAATATCCTCACGCGATAACTTACCAAATGCGTGATGTAGGATCTTGTTGTCGCCTAGATAAATTCCTGCGTGATTCCAAACGGGAGATTGTAATTGCATGATTATCATATCGCCCGGTTGCGGCTCCTGATTGGTTTCAACAAAACCCTCTTTGATGTAATTATCCTGATACAGATTTTCGCCGTGTTCCGGTTTCCACCATTCGTAAGGTTTGCGGAAATCGTTAAGAATAATTCCTTGCTCTTTGTGCCAGGCCATAATAAGCCCCCAACAATCAAAGGAGCCTAACGACCAGGGGCGACCAATCAGCGGCCTAGCTTGAGGCTCGATAATTCTCATATCCCCCTCCGGCCAGGAAACAATGACCCACGAAACAGCCATTTCGTCACAGACGCATAAATCATGGGCGCTCGGAATAGTGCTTGCCCCGTCGCCGCAATGACTATGAACGATTGCGATCGTTTCCCAATTCGGATTATCTTCAATCTCAGCGTACTGCACCGCATCCATCAAGAAATGATTTTCTGGATCATCATGCACATTATCAACCCTGTGATATTTCTGGACACGTGATTTTTGAGTGACAACCCCGCAAGCCTCGCGGGGATATTCTTCTTGAACGTGCTGCATGATTTCAAGTTTTATTTTTGGTGAAAGCATATTAACCCCTTATTGGTTTTTGCGTAGCAGTGAAGCAACCGCCGCGCCGCCAAAATCTAATTCTTGATCAGTACCGAAACGCAATTTACAGGCGTTAACAGTTCCGGCGCAAAAGTCCAAAGATGGATCTGTTACAGGCTTATTGTCTTTATCAAACATAGCCGAACCATTATACCCGCAACCTTTACCGGAACGATACCAACCACGCATAGCCCAATAACAAACGCTTTGAGTAATTCGCGATGGGATCATGATTCCATCCATATCATAAGGCGATGTTAAATCAAATCTTACGGCGGTTTGGTTTACGTAGTTCGGACGCTCAATATAATAAATCAGCTTGCGATAAGCACCATCCTGAATAACTCCATCATCGCCCAACAAATCGGCTGGTGCAATCCAGAAAGTTACTTTTGCTTGCATCATTCCGTTATATTCTCGCACCAAAGCAGAAACACGGCTATCAAGGTTTGAGATCGTTAATTGCGGCTTATCTGCTTTGCCGTTACTGGTAAAGTTAATTCCAGAAACGCCGAACGGACGCGCCCCGAATGTTTCCCCCTGAAAGATAATATCTTTTGGCGGTAGCTCTCCGGTTTCACGTGCGATCATTAATTCCTCCGGCGTGTAGGAAATATTTTCCGCATGGAAGCAATATTTACGCGCCCCGAACTTTGAGCCGTCAATTTCAACTAGCGTTACAATCTCGCCAGGGTAAAGGCTTTGTAAGCAGTTACCAAACTTTTCTGTTACTTTTACGGTCATAGAAACCCCCTTTGTTTCGCTTATTATCGCACAATAAAAAAGCCGCGCAAGGCGGCTTTGTGATTAAGTCATAGCTGTGAATTGCTCTTCAAACGTGCATCTAATTTCCTGCGCATCTGGTGAGATTGGCGACGCTGCAACCGTCCCACTTTTTACCCGGTACAATCCTAAAACCCCATCGGGAGCAACCCACAAAAACGGCTTGAGGCGGTGGCTATTCATGAAACTGAAAACTTCCTTGTAATCAGTTCCGGCATACACCACGGAATAAACACGGCGCACCGTGTTAAATCCAGAAGATGCAACCTGTTTGTAACCATTACCGAAAACAACCTCCCTGTCGTTGTTCTCGGTAGTTAACGCCCCGCCGCTATTTTGAATTTGTGTACACCACTTAAATTCATCAAGCGCCATTATTACCCCCTTTTAGCCATTACAAACTCGTAAATTTCGCCGCCCTGTGTGCAAGCGCGTTTCATCATTTCCGTGACAATCATTCTAACGCCCGTTTCCATTCCTTTTGGATCGTTGCCGTTATTGATATCAACGTTGATATCACCAAATGATACAGAAGAGCCGCCGCTAATTGTACCACTACCGCCAACCGATGCACCAACTTGACCGCCGTTAGCGTAGCCGCGCATGAGTCGGTAAAGGTTTTTCGTTCCGATCCGTTGAGTCGCTTCTTTAGTGAAAACGAACTCACCGCCGTGAACAATGCCTTTTGGCTCATACTTGCCGCCGTCGCCAGTGTAGCCACCAGTTGCAAAACCGCTTAACAAGCTGCCCATCGTGATTGCTTTGCCACCCCCAAAGAAGCCGGAAAGTGAGTTAAAAATAACCATCTGCATGATCATCTTCACAATCATCTTAATGATGCTGTTAGCGAAATCTGCAAAGCTAGCTTTCCCTGTTGTCAGAAATTCGGTCATTTGATCGGTTAAACCGCTCAGAGCCGCGCCAGCAATATCACCAACTCCTGCATAAACGTTTTTAGCGTCCTCTTCGTATTCAGCCCAGGCCTTTTTTGCACCTGCTAACCAGTTACCGCGCAAGTTTTCCTCTTCTGCGTAGCGCTCACGAACTTTCTTGATTTCATCTTCCAAAAGCTGATCATCAAGGTCTCCGCCCTGCGCTTGCCACGCCGCCCGGATTTGTGCAATTTCTTGCTCAAACGCAACCACGCGATCGGATTTTCCTTGCTGCTGCTGTTTAATCGCCTCGATTGCCGCCGCTTGCTCTTGAATAAACTTAATGCTGTTTTGCTCCAGCTTGTTTTTGCGCTCCTGCAATGCAATCTGATCGCCTAATTCAGCTTTCTGTTTAGCCATTTCCAGAACCGCTTTCTGCTCGTTAAGCAAGTTTTGTTCACCTGCCGTTAACTTGCGTTTGGTCTGCGCATCTTCCAGAATCTGGATCTGTTTTTCAATGCTCCATAGCGCCTTGCGTTGCTGTGAGATTACATCGTTAACAGTGCGATGCTCTTTCAAGGTGGCTAGTTGAGCCTGTAACACGTAAAGCTCTTTATCTAGCTGTTCGGAAACGCTGCGCCCCGCTCCGGTGGTTTTAGCACCTTTCGCGCGTTTCTCCTGCGCTTTCTGCGCTTCGTCTAACTCACGCTTACGGATCTGAATTAGCTTTTCAGCCTGTGCAATGGCTTCCTTGTCGCCGGATTGCTGGATTGTCTTTGCGTACTTCCGCGCGTCTGCCAAGCGTTGCGTTGCGCTCGCTACCTGATCCGATGCTAAATACTCTTGCTTGATCAGGTCTACGGTTTCCTTAACCTTGCGGTTTCCCTCAATGCGAGCCGTGTTTACTTCTTCCTGTAAACGTTTGGCGTTTTCGATAATCTTCACTACTGGATCAATCGCACCGCCTAGCGCTACAGACTGTTTCCCTTGTTCCGCCCCGGTGTAGTAGTTTTTCACCTCTTCCGCCGCATCGCTCCAGGCGTCACGGATGCCTAACACCTGCAATCTGTGTTGTTCGATATCGGCGTTTAGTCCTCGGAAATCGCTTGAACCCTTATAGCTTTCAACCTTGCGCCGCGCTTCGTCATAGCTGAAACCAACGTTGATTAATTTGTCGATTGACTCACTCGCGCCGTCAGTCGTGTTAATGAACGCTTCGGTTACTTCCTTCGCGGTCTGATTGGACTCTTTCGCAATGTTGCGAATGTTGAGCGCCAACCGATCAGCGAAATCACCAGTTAACCCTAAACCATCACGCACAGCCTCATTTGCTTCTTTGATTTCGTTTCGCGCTTTGATGGTGGCAAACGCTAACGCGCCCAGGCCAGCCGCCGCAAGACCGATCGAAACATTAAGCGGGTTAAGGTACGATAACAGAACCTTAAACGTGTTGCCGATGCCGCCGAATGAATCCTTAATTTGCCCCCCTTGCTGGATCGCAACCATCCACACAGGCATACCAGAAGCAAGCGACGTTACAACGTCAGTGATCTGCATTGGTAACATCTTCATAGCCTGGCTATATTGTCCAGCGCTAATCCCTGTTAGCTTCATCTGCTTTTCTTGCGCTCTCAAGCGCTCAACAAATGGCGCTGCCTCTGCGCTTACTCCTAATTGCGCGGCTTTCATTTCCAGCAATTCGGCGCGGGTTTTACCTGCTGCTGCGGCTTGCTCCTGCAATGCTGCAATGAATTTTTTCCCTTCCGCAACTGCTCGCGCTTTATTTTTGGATTCCTCCAGCGCGGCGCGGCCTTCTTCCGTTAACGCCTTTTTGGTTAGCAACAATTTATTTTGCTGCGTTTCAAGCATTGAGCCTAATTCAAAAAATGAATCATCCGGCACAATTCCCTTTTTCCAAAGCGTGTCTAATTGGCTAGCCGCTTTACGTAATCGATCCATTTTATCAGCCGTTGGATCGATAGCGCTTTGAATGTTTCTGAATTCTTTATTTTGCTTTGCAAGCTGATCAGCTAATTCTTTAGCTCGCTGCTTTGCCACTTGCTCAGTATCAACAAAATCCTCAACGCTTTTCTTTGCGCCGTCATTCGCCTGTTTAAAGTCCTGCAATGACTTAACGGCCTTGTTTAACTGCTCGACGTTAACGCCAAGTGTTAAACCTGCAAATTGTTCCGCCATAATATAAGCCTCCGATAAAATAAAAGCGCCCGTAGGCGCTTATTTTTTCATGTGCATCATTTCTAGCGCTTTCGCTTCCATGATACGCAAATCATTTAATGCCATTTCTTCATCTTCTATTTTATAGATTCTGAACAACATCGGCAAAACATTATAATCAAAACCGTAAGCACCAGTTCCGGCAGACCTCCATTGTGTTTGCATGGCGCAAAATACATCCCAAGATTGCATCATGCATTCATCAAAAATTACCTCTGGTGGCTCTTCCCCTTCGTAGTCCTCACGGCTCAGGCCAACGGCTTCTAATTCTGCGTCTGTGGGCGGCTTCTGGTAAAACAGATAAACCGCCCGTTTTAGTTTTTTACGCGCTGACCTGCTAACGCTGATAGATAATGACCAGTCAGAGCAAGCGCCGCCGCCGGATAAAACTCAACTAACTGCTTAACGTTTTCGTCGTTAAATTCTTCTTCCAGATCCCAACCAGTAGCAAGTTGCGTAATCATTTCAACATCAGAAATAGGATTTTCAGAAGCATATAGATCTTGAATCTCGCTCGCCTTGCGATGCTTAACGGTAAACACGATCTTACCTTCATCGCCGTTCGGCATAGTGAACTTCACAGGGAGTTTAAAATTAGGCAGTGCGCCCAGGGTAACTTTCATCTTTGCCATGTTCTTTTTCTCCGATAGCACTTTTTGTTAAAACGCGGTGCGTTTTGTTTGATAGCATGATTCTACAGGAATAAAAAAAGGGGCGCAATGCCCCTTGTGATTACTCTGCGGTTGCTGCCAGCGACACAAAGCGACCTTTGAGCGAAACGGAAAGAGAAACGGTTTCCATTTCGTTTACGGTGGTCTGCGGAATGTCGTTGAAAGAAAGAACGCCGGAATAAGAGCGCATTTCTTTAGCTTTCGGTACGAACATGCGCAATGCGGTAACGTCGCCGGATTCTTCCGCGCTACGCAGTAGCGGGTAAATCGGGTTATCGTACTCATGCGCAAAGGTGTACGTAAGGGAGATAGCGCTTTTATAGGTCGGTAACTGCTGTTCCTGGTCGTCGCTCAGACACTGATAAGTGTAATATTGCTGTTCGCCGCCGTCCTGCGCCAGATCCTGAACGCATGGGATCTCAGTCCAAGACGTGATTTTAGCAATAGAAGCGGTAGCGCCAGCCGGGAAAACGTTAACGTTTGTGGTGTCGATCCCTTCAAGGGTAACGCTATTTCCGTTAACAGCCTTTACACGCAGAACTAGGTTTAACAGCTTACCCCAACTTGAAACGGTAACAATCACGTAATCATTAACTTTCAGATCGTCGGCGTTTTCCATCGTCAAAACCGGATCTTTTGCGTTGGTAATCGCGGTTGCTTTAAGTTCTTCGCCGCGCTTTGCTTCCACAAAAATTTGTGAACCGTTAGGCAGATGCATAATTTATACCTCTCTTTTTTCGTCAAATCGAACATAGAAACGAACCGGATAAAACCAGCCAGTTTCCGATTTTTGCACAGGGTGAATTTTTGCCCCTTCATAAATATAACCAGACGATAGCATTTTACCATCATCAAAGAAATCAGCAATATCTTTTGCGGTCTTACGCGCTTCGTCAATGCCGGAGCCTGGCGGGAATATAACAGCGATCTGAACCATTCCGATATAGCTGCGACACTTCCGATCCAGTGAAAGGAAAATAGTGTCACTTTCTTTATAGTCGTATTTCAACCACACGCCGCCGTTTTTAGGCGGAACGAAATCAACGTTTTCATATTGGATCTTATAGTCGCGCTCAAAGTTAACAGCCAGTAAGCGCCGAACGGCAACCGATAATTCATAATGCATTTTTCTTTTTCGCCTCCCTTATTGCCTCGGTCATATAAGAACGCAATCTTACAGCCACAATCCCAAATACACCAGCGGGAGCCTGTTTAGAGTGACCATATTCAAGCGCGTTTGCATAGATTAGCATATTGGAAAAGTAGATTGAACGGATAGCGCCGCCGCCGTGAAGCATGGCATATAACGCGCGTCTACCTTCCGCCTTTGTATCTGCGCCGTCTTTGTCGTACTGGTTAAGCGCATATAGTGGCGGCTTGTTCGCGGTTATCTGCATGTTGCCTTTAAAGCGCCCGGTATCAACTGGAGCGGCATCAACTAACGCGCCGTGAACCTTTTCACCAAAGATTAACAGAACATCGTTTAAGCCGCTTTCTACCTGCTCGATCCACTTGTTAACGTCGCCGTTAAACTGCCTGATCGAGTAGTTAGCCATGAACCGAAACCCTCCGCATAATTGGACGATAAGCAACGGTAATGCTCGTTTGCCTGATTGGTCTTGCTTCCGTGATTACGTATCGCTCGCCGTCAATGATTACATGATAACCGTTCTTTAGCTCCACTGCGTTATTAAACACGCCTAGCTTATCAGTTACCCGGATGTGTTCGCCGTCAACTTCTCGCACCTTTGGAGAACGCACCAGGCCTTTAATCTTCTCCACTGTTTCGGGCTTCTTGATCTCAACGCCTCCAACTATGTTTACGCTTCCCTGTTGCGTGATGCAATCGAATTCCCCGTTGCCGTCACTAAAGAAGTTGATCCCATTGGTAGCCATTCGTGCAATGTTTGCGTAATTCATCGGCAATATCTCCGCACACCAGTAGTTAAACCAAATCCGCCGCCTTTCTTCTTGTTGAGCACTTCAAACATTTTCCCCCACGGCGTTTGCCTGATCGCCTTTCCGCTCGTGTCGTCGCTTACCTTCGCGAAAGTTTGGGAAAATTCACCGCTCAGAGAGAATGAAGAAACGCGCTGTGAATAGCTCTCTACGCTTTCCCCTTCTTGCTTCATTGCACCGTCAAGCGTCATTAGGTGAAGCGTGTAAAGCGCAACGCCTTTAGCGTATGAATCCTTGAAATGATTCTTGCAAACGAATTCTTCCGCAAGCTCAATCCAGGCGCTCAACAATTCTGGATCGATCGTTTTAAATGCTGGTGCAAGTTTGTAAATCTGCTGAACAATTTCATTCATTTTCGTTTACCCCATAAAGAAAAGGGGCGCATATAGCGCCCCGTTTATTAATAATACTCGCCGCCGTCCTCAAGCTGTGCAACGGTCTTGCCTTCGTCTGGATCGGCTTTCTTGCGTTTCTTCACGCGCTCTTTAACTTCTTTGTTCGCTTCGGTGTTATCTTTGATGGTTAGCTCACCGCGAGAAATAAGAGTTTCAAAGCCTGGCAGTTCAAGCAACTTTGCACTTACTTCAATTTCTGCATCCGGCTTAACAACTTCGCCGTCGATAATCAGATTGCAAACACCACTGTTAACCAGAATCACGTTTTCAACTTTAGCCATTTTTGTTTCTCCAATAAATAAAAAGGGGAACCCTTACGGATTCCCCAAATGATATTACACGCCAGTGATTAAAACAAGGGTTAACGGGCGGTAAATTGTCAGACCAGTGCATTTAGAGGTGCAAGGCACTTTAAAGTGCAGGTCTTTTGGCTGCGCTGGCAGCATGTTAAACGCTTCTGGAATCTCGATGCTCATGTTCATCGGATCTTTTTCGTAAACCAGAACCGCTTTTGCACCTGCGCCATCATAGTTTTCCAGTTCGCTAATAGAATCGATGGTAATGCCAGCATTCTGTTTCTGGAAGTATTGCAGGTAGCTTTCAGTGGTTTCCGGCATACGCACAGAAAGAACCTTACGCATTGATGGTGGAATCAGAATGTTGGTAGCTCGGTGCTGGCCTTTGGTCTGTGTTTCCAGGATTTCAATTGCTTTTTCCAGTTCGTCTTGTGCGGTTTCTGGTTTTTTGGTTACGCCGTCCATCCACTTGTTGGAAACAATTTTCGTGATGTTTGGATGATCAAACACACTAGGGATTTTGTGAGGCTTAGAACCTTTAAACACCAGTTTGTTTACAAGCTGATCGTGTGCCAGTTGGCAAGCGTTAGACTTGCGGGTAGACAGAGATTTACCAGTGCGCTGACCTGCTTTGATTTCGTCAATGGAGATCAGATAAGCGTTACCCAGGCGGAACACTTTACCAAACTCGGAAGTCATAAGCGCGTCAACGGTTGGCAGGTCGTCGGTATAATCAGCGATGATTTTTGCGTAACCTACTTTATCGAATACCTGATATTCAAACGTCTTATCGGTGTCGCTCAGTTCGTTAGTAACCGGGAACACACGCAGAGCGGAACCAACCGGATATTCTTTTTCGTAAGCGGTGGATCGGATTTTGTGCAGTTCTTGAGCCGTCCAAATACCCATATCAGAGGCATCGGATTTTACGCCCTGCATTTGCAGGTGAGCGGCAACAACGTTAGCGTCAAATTCATCATATTTCTTAGTGGTCATAATGTTTTCCTCACATTAAAAAGCCGTCATAATAACGGCTTTAATATAGCATTTTTTGTTAAACGTGCAACACCTTTTTGTGTTATGCGGTGAATTCAAACGGAATGGAAGCCTGAACCCCTGAACCGTCTTTAGCGCCCCAATGAATATACACCTTGCCAGCCTTTTTCCCGGTAGGGATAACCATTGCTTCGTTATCTCCAGACTCAACAATAGTTGCAATCGATTCATCACTAATAGAGAATTCACCGATCGGATTGTCTGCGTCTTTTGGTGAAACGGTGGCGGTAATATCGATCACTTTAATGTTACTTTGTGGGCTAGGGAGTGACGCTTCCAGTACACAACCATTTACCAGTTTGCGGCCTTTAAATGCTAGAAACGTGCTACCCTGTTTTAGCTGAACCTCTACGATCCAGAAGATTCCGTTAAATTTCTCCCATCCTCCGGTAAACGTCCAGCCGGAAGCCTCTATTGCGCTGGTGTCCTGCGTCGCCATTCCATCTTGAGTAACGTAAACTTCCGCTAATGGCATCGGCGCGGCCTGAATGGTTTGTGTTAATACCCACGCTCGCCCGTTGCTAGCAATATTAATTGGATCGCCGGAAGAGTAAGCCATATAACCATCGCCATTAGGCGCTGCGTCATAGCAAGAACGGAAAGCCACGCCGTAAGGGATCATGTTTGGCTTTTCGAACCGATCAGAGACTTCCTTGTAACCTTCGTGATTAGATTTAATATGCACGAATTTACCGCAAAGCAAACTTTCAACATCGTGCGAAACAAAACAAGATCCGTCGATGTTATATGCGCTAGAATCGCCAAGCGCCCCAGGTAACTGAACCCCCATTAAATTACCATAATCAGACATTTATAATCCCTCCAAATAAAAAAAGACCGCTATAAAAGCGGCCTTTATATTATCAACTAATTAAACCTGGTGCAATTGCACCTCGGCAAGTTTGATGCCCTGGAAGGTGGTAACGTCGCCCGTATAAGTCCAGCCCGTTACAATAACGCCGCCGTCGCCAGTATTGGCAAGGCCGTTAACGTCCAGCTTAACAGGTGTTCCGTAGGTCTGCGCAACAAGATTTTCATCACTTACACGCATCCAAACGCGCCCCGCAGTCATAACGTTAATGCCGCTAGCTTCTTCGTAGAACATTTCACCGTTCGCGCTAGTGGTCTGGAAGTGGGAGCGAATCGCTACGCCGTAAGGGATGCCGCCGTTAGTGATCTGCTTAACGTCTTTGTGACCATCTACCACTTCGACGACCTGAACACCAACGCCTACCAGAATTCGACCCGCTTCATTAACAACACAAGCGCCGTCAATGTTGTATGCGGAAGTGTCGGAAACCTGCCCCGGCAGCGCTCGCGCCATATCTTCTTGATAATATGCTGGAATAGCCATGTTTATTTCTCCTTACTTGTTAAGTTTGTTAAGACGGGCGTTAGGGTTAAGAGCCTGATCCGCTTCATCTTCTTTGTTTGCACCGGATGCATCGCCCTTAATGGCTTTGCGCTGTTCCGCCATTTTATCGCAATTCTTCGCCAGATCAAACGCGGTTTCAATATAGGCGTCTGCTTTGTCTGCGATATCCGCGCCAGTTACTTCCTTAACGTAAGCAACCTTGATCGCTTTTTCGTCCAGGCCGTCGCACTTAATGCCAACTTCGGTTGCCACCGTTACCAGTTCGGCGCGGGCTTCTGCGTCTGCTTTGACTTTGGCAACTGCCTTTTCGATTTCTGCCGGAATACCATCAACTTTAGTTTTCAGCGCGTCGCGCTCGGCTTCCAGGCTATCAGCTTTATTTTTTGCTTCGGTTGCGGCTGCATTCAGATTTTCAATGTGCGTTGCAACTTCTTTAGGCACATCAAATTCAACCGCGCCGTCGAGTTTAATTTTTACGGTCATTTCGTGATCCTCTTTTTGTGAAATATCATCAACGTCGATATCATACGGGAAATCCTGCTCGCTATCAAGATTCAATTTTGCAATTCCCGCGCGACCTTTGAACACTAGCGCAATATGGTTTACCACGATGTTTGTTTGCAGCGCGTCAAACTTAACCCATCCTTTCGGGATTACTTCGCTTTCCTTCATATCTTCTTCAAAGATATATTCACCAGTTTCATTGCAACCCCATCCAGGCTTATCAATATCAACTGACGTGTAGCCAACGGAAATTTCAGCGGTGCGCTTTTTCTTTGCGCTCTCAATGGCATCTTTAGCATATACGCTTAATGGAGCCTCCACGCCAATACCCGCAGGAACACCAGCACCGGAACAACTACCAACTACAACGTCGCGCGCATTTTCAGGCGTTACAGTGACGTGACCTATTGTGATCGGTTTCCCTGCATAGGTTGCCAGTGAATCAGCCTTGAACACTTCGGAGGCGGGGCGGAATTCCCGACGCTCACCGAAAGGCGTTTGATATACCTGCAAACCAATACGGGCAACAATAGGACGGTCAACAAGAAAACCGTGTTCATCAAAATGCGCTTTCACCTGAACGGAATCAAACCGTTGCACTCTCTTCATTTTACACTCTCCCAATCTGGTTGCGCCCAACAACGGCAACCGAATTCCTCACCAGGGAAAACATGATCCGATTCAAGCGGAATACGTTTCTTTTCCCATCTTAAATGTTTTTCGCGCTCGCGATCATCTAACTGACCGCGCCAAATGTAATACGTAACATTGGCATCAATGCAACGCTGAAACATTAACGCGCTATTCCACGAGCCGACTATACCAGAAACGCGCCTTTGCGCCCACACTTTATATGTTTTGAATCTGCGCTCCATTACCGCATCAATTCTTTTTCGCTCGGCCTCCTGCAATTCCAGATTCCTGATCTGCATTTCCCAATCGTCTAGAATATTATCAACCATCTTCCAGATCGAATTAGAGATCATTTCTTTCCACGTGTGGTACTTCTTAGAATACCAGGTTTCTGACGTTGTAGCGCCTTGACCAATCAGAAGGATTACAGCCGGGTTTCTACTTCCTCCCGTTCGCTTTGCCACACGCAAAAACTCTTTCGTGTTGAATTTGTAGATGGATAGCGCAAAGCCGGGAATAAGAGTAAGGAATGATGCAATCAATTCCTCTGCGTAGCTTTCATTATCCGCCGCCGCATCACTAACCGCATCATCAAATTTAAGACGCTTTGTATTGGCTCGCATCCTAACGGCTAAATCCCTAACAAGGATTTGTAGGGCGCGACTTACGTCGCGCTCTGTAGCCTCTGGATATCGCCAAGAGACATTATTTTGCATTGTTGTTTCCTTCTGTTCCAGGCTCCGGCTCTACGTTATCCGGCTCCGGTAATTCGATATTATCACCGTCTTTAATTTTAAGCTCTGGACAAATAGAGCGCAACGTGTCGCGAGCCTCTTTCAAATCGATAATCTGATCTGTGTGTGCCTTTGATACAGATTCAACGTTTTGCTTGAGGATTTCGGATTTCTCCTTGTCGCTCGGTACGGTCAAAGGCTCGAAAACAACGCTCCATTCTGATTCATTCAACATGAACGGTAATAGGAATTCCAGAATCGGGCGGTAATCTTCCTCACGCTTGCGATCGATTAATTTGTAGAACGTGCTTAACGCTGTATTCTGGCTTGCGCTTACGCCGCCAGTGTTCTTATTCTTTAATACGATCTCATGGATGCCAGTTAATTCAACAAGGCGATCCATTTTCGTTTGCAGGAATTCAGGCACACCGGAAACATCGGAATTAAGCACCTCGTATTCTTCGTCCGTCGCATCAATACCGATTGCACGACCTACGCCGCTTTCGTCGTCTACCTGCGCCAAACGCAACCGCGCCGCATAGCGCCCTTCTTCGTCGTCGCACATTAGAGCCAAATCTCGCGCTTTCCAAACCGCTTGCTGTTTGCGTCGTAAAAGCTGAGTTGCTAACTCATGGCAATAGTTATAATCAACAATCGCCTCAATCAAGCGAGCGTTAAGAACGGAAGCACCCCAGCCATCATTATTGCGTCGCGTCTGGTTTGAAACCTTCTCGCCGTCAATGATGTGCAAGCGCGTGTAATGCACGTAAAATTCTTTGATATCGCCACCTGGTGAAATCTTGTAAATTTTAGGCTCGCCGTATCTCACGCTACGTGCGCTTGTCTCGCGCTCTGAAACTGTGATCTGGTTGCGGTCATAAACTCGAATATCTTCTAACTGCGCTGACGGGTTAACTGGCGATTTCAACATGCGCCCATCTGCCACCACTGCCAGGATTGCGCCGCCGCCGAATAAGCGACCCCAGGCCAAAGCCTCAATGATTTTCTTATTCAGGCGCATACCATCCCAACGAGATTTAAAATCATCTTCGTCTTTTACGCCGTCAACTTTAAAGCCTGGTGTAACCATTTCTTCGGGAATCACATCAATGATTCTTCGCGCCATCCCATCTTCTTCATAGAACGCAGAAAGGGATCGTAATTTGTTTGCAGCCATATAAAATGCTGGCGGCTTAAATTGAGTTTTACCGCCCTTGAAAACTTCGTTATAGCCATCTTCTTTAATGGCTCTTACTTTATTGCTCATGGTTTTCTCTCCAATAAAAAAGGCCGGAATTATCCAGCCTTTTATTTTACACACTATCTTTTAGCCAATCCAGCTAAACGTTTCATGCGGTCAACGGCGTTGTCTGCCAAGTTGATTTCGATGTTAACCACGTCAAAAAGGTTGTCCATGATATCATCGTTAGGGTGACTATCATCATAAGTGAAAGCCGCCGCCTCTGCCAAGAATTCATCGAGCATATGATGCTTCTCCGGCAGAACAACATAACCGCCCTTGATAACTGGCTGTGCGTCCATGCAACGGGTAACTTTGTCTTTATCGCGCTGCACTGGCGTAATCTCGATCGGAAACGCCTTGCGGCAATTCTGGATCAAACCCGTTCCGCTCGCTTTGTCCTCAACGTAGATTTTGCGCAAGTTGCCGCACTCCTTGTTACGCGCCCAACATTGTTTAACAAATGCTTTAAACTGCGTTTCTAACATTGGCGCTTCCCACTTACCGCGAACACCATCGATAAAGTAGGCGCGACCCTTGAACATACCCCAATAGCACAAAACCGAATAGTCGTTTAGCTCACCTTCTTTCTGAGCGGTATCAGCCGTTATCACGGTGTAATCAAAGCGATCCGGTTTAGGCATGGTTGCCTTGTCGCCGCTTCCGTAATACTGGAACCATTCGACTTGAATTGCATTACCTCCCAATGCGATCGGCTCCTGCTGGTACTGTGAAAGGAACGTGTATAAATCTGCATCGCGTAGCGCTTTCAGGTCGTGAATGCTTTCCTTGCTAGGCCAAAAGGAATAATACTTAACGCCGTCGATAATGATGTATTCAGAAGAAAGCACATCCTTTTCAAAGTGTGGCTGTAACCAATCAGGAAGCGATTTCCCGTATTCTTCCGTAACCATCGCCGGGATTGAGATCTGATCAAACTTAACCCCCATTCCGCCGTTCATCAAAAACCAGGTCATATCCTGCGCGTGTAGCCGTTGCTGAATTACGATGATCGGAGTTTCTGAATGTGCGCGACGGGATCGGATTGTGTTCTTCGCGATCATTTGGCCTCTTTCGCGCTTCACCTTTGAAAACATATCATCGGGTTTTTCTGGATCGTCAAGCGTCACACAGCCGGAATATTGACCCGGCGTGATGTAACCGCCACGAGAACCAGTAATCTGACCGCCCATAGATTTACTGATCATTTCCAGGTGAATTTTCCCGTTCTTATTCAGCACCTGAAATTCATCATCCTTGCTTGTGCCAGTTTTCGCCGGGTAAAGCTCTTGCCATTCCGGGCTATTCATCAGATCGCGCACACGCTTACTATTTCGCTTAACCAGCGTATCAGCAAACGAAATATTCAGGTTTCGCACTTTGTCCAGCTTCAAATATGAATACGGCGGAAAGTGGATCGATAATAATTCAGTTTTACCGGAACCTGGCGTTACGTTGAAAATCGTGTCTTTACGTGTGCCATCAATAATTTCATCAATGGCTCTTGCAATATAAAGATGATGCCAATTAGGAATCCACTTTTCCCCCTGCATGATCGGGAACCAGATTTTAACAAAGGTGTCGAAATCGTGAATCCCTAATTGCTTCAATGCAAGGCGTTGCATCTTGTCTAAATCTTCCCAAATCAACATAACAAAACCCCTTACAGTTTGCTCAATACTGACTCTACCGCCTGTTTCATGGCTTCCTCTGTGTTAGCTTCCGCTTCTGCGCTCGCGCTAACGTTGATGGTGTCGCCCTTATCAATGCCAAGCTCTTTTGCGATCATGCTGCTGTTAACCATGCCGTTTGCCGCAAGCTGGTATTTCTGCTCTTTGATTACCTGATCGGCAAATTCCATCACCACATCAAAGCCGGGAGTTTTGCGCCATTTCACAATAGCGGTACTTGAGAAAGAGCAAAACAACATAAGCGCCGTCCAGGTAAAAACGCGCGGCTTGTCGATGGTGTTTTGATAAACCATACCCTGGAATGATGCTGTTTCACCTGCTTTAATGGCGTTGTTTTCCGCCCATTCAAAATACTTAACAACCAGATTCATAACTTGTTCCGGCGTGTGTTCGGTATTTTTTGCCAGCTTGTGACCAACCAGATCCGAATAGTTTTTATTCCAAAGCCTTTTGAAATTAGGCAAGCTCTTTTTTTCTTCGCTCATGTTAAATCCTCCTGTTGAGGCTCGGATTATAGCAAATTACAGACACAAAAAAACCCGCCGTAGCGGGTTATGTTTATTTGTATTCTTCAACCATGTGCGGGTAGTGTTTGCGCCTGAATGCGACAAGCTCCGCGATTTTGTCAAACCCCTTAGTGGTTTTCCATTTCTTTTCTTTGTTGCTGTAAATCGCAATTGCAATTTCGTGATCCTTAACTGCCAGATTAACGCCAGCGCTAACAATCAGATAGATGATAAAGCAAAGCAGTAGTGCGGAAGCGAAACCATAAATGAACATCATCATTCTATAACCCTCACAAGGTTTATTGAAAATTGGTGCGTTTCAGGATTAGCACCAGAAAGAGCCTTTGCGATCTGAATTGCGTCAACGTTGTTTAGCGCTTCAACCTCGCATTCAAAATCTTGCTTGCATGAGGCGCAATTGCGCCCCATTCGGCGTATGGTTAATTTAACCTTCCACATCATAGACGGAGCGCCCCTCTTCGGAGGTTACTTTCTCTATGTTGTTGATAGTGTGCCACGGGAAAGTAATGTCATCATTACCGAGAAACAGCCTGATTCCAACGTCGAAAAATATGTATTCGTCACACTCAAAAACCTTGCTTTCCACTTCTTCGCCGGATTTGAGTTTTTGCAGGACGTTAAAAGAAATATAAACTTGTTTCATAATTAAGCCTCTCTGAAAAGAAAGGCGGCGCGTCTTATAGGGCGAAAACACCATGCACACCGCCGTAAGTTGTGTAGCTATCGCGCTACTCGTTCGGCAGCTAGGCCGCTTTTATGTAAACGGCAACATCCTACCAATCAGAGTCGTCGTCGTCAATTACCCTTTAGCCGTTTGGTTATTATTCGTACTCGCCCGACTGACCAAAGCGCCCGTTAAGGTAGCCCATAAGCCAAACAAACTGCGTCCGACCGATTAGAAGATTGACGCCTTTGCTGTAATGCTTAGTGATGACTTCAGCCGCAACATGATCGTATTTCTTGCCGCCCTTGATTACTTCTTTCAGTTCTTCATTGGCCTTACGTGCCGCCTGTTTAACGATGTTATATTGCGCTTCATTCAGTCCGAACATTTTATAATCCTCTCGATACCCAAAGGTTGTACATGTCAAAGTAATGCATTGCGGTTTCCGTGTCCCCACGTTCTAATGCTTCGTTTTGCTTCTCTGCGCACCACTGCGACGGTTTTTTATAGCTATCCATACAAACACCTTACCAATTTTAGCGCCCCGTATAACGCTTTACAGGGCGTTTAAACACTATCGATTTTCGTTAAATTTTCCATCAAGGATATCGCGGAGGTTATTCAGCGTTTTCACCTTTGCGCAATCCCATTCCGGCGACCCTGGATTATCCCACACCGAGAAAGGCGCGTCGTTTGTCATATCATCAATCAAACATGCCACTTCATCAAGAACAAGCTCTTTGATGTATTCAAGATAATCCAGCGTTACCGCCTCGATACGTTCACCGCCAATAAGGGCATGTTCGGCGGCGGCGCGTTCTTCGTTGTTGTAGTAAATCGCCTCAACGATTTTCTTATGCCGCCCGTATGGTTTACGCAGAATGTCAATCTTCATATCGTTTCGCCTCAACCTGGTTTTCAAGTTGGCGGAAAACCTCCGCCGCTAAATCAGAATTTATTGTTACATTGTCAAAGCCAAAGTCTTTTCTGCTCCATCGCCAGCCGAAAGCGTTTAACAATTCGCGGCCTTGCTTGTCTGATAGGTTGATTGTGATCATTTACCGCACTCCACCTTGTCGAATTTGATTTTAGGGTTATCAACCAGGAAAACTACATCGTCGTCGTAAGCGTCTACGCGCACAATATACATCTTGCCATCTTCGGCTAGCAGGTAATCAGCATCATCACCAACAACCAATTCAAGATATTCACCATCCATGATGTAGCCATATGCTTTACGCGCTTCAAAGTAGGTATCTGTATAAATCATCGTTTTGCCTCCTGTGTTTCGATGGGGTAACTATATCAGCTTACCCCGATTCCGTTTTAGCAATTTGTGCTATTTTTCATACCTGGGAATACATCAATAAGGGCATCAGCAAGCGCTCTTAAAACCTTCGCATGTGTCACGATGTTTTCACCGTCAGGCACACGCATAACCTTTCGCAGTTGCTCCAGGACTTGAATATTTGGATCTTCTGAGTGAATACCGCTTTTCATCACTGCGCCGCCGATGTGCGCCACGCCAGCACGAGCGATAAAGAAATCATCAACTCCCAGGGTAACACGCCCTTTGCAGTGTTCGTAAATCATGCCGCCTGGTTTGGTTTCGTTGCGTATGGTTTCCGCTACAGCGTCGCGAACTCTTTCGCGCTCGGCTAGTGCCGTTGCATCACGTGCGATTTTTTCAGCGTTTAACAGGTGTTCACTTTTCATCACTTACAATCTCCCAATTTTGGCAACCGATATGCATTGAATGCATTAGCCTTGTGTAAAATGGGGAACCTAATTCCCCTTTGATTTTGTACATGCCTTGAAATTTGCCGCTGGTCTGCAATTCCGCCTCGTAGACCTTGCCCGGAGCAATCCAGGGCGTTTCGGCGTAATCAGTTCTTACCAGCATGAAATTTCCTCTTCCGCCACATAGTCATAATCTGCCTGGGTTAGTGGCTGATCCACTTTTACGGCATCCTCGATCACGTCCATCAAGATTGAGCAAGTGATAAGCCCGTTTTCATCAAAATATGTATCCGCCATCCATCGCGCCCACTGCCGCGCATTCTTGTAACCGCACCGCGCCAGGCCGCGCGGGTTTTTCGCGCTATCGTGCCAACCTCGCGCCATCGCCTCTTTTTCAAAAGCGTTAATTAGATATTTACGATGTGATTTCATACAATGTTTACCTCAACCTCTGATTTAAATGTGTGCTCTTTAATCATGCGACCATCGCGATCGTATGCGGTTACTACGCTTTCACCGTCTTTGTACTCAACACGATAATCAACACCCGGCGTGTAATACGACCCGCTATCATGCTTAATCAATAACATTTTACTTCGTCAACTCCCGCAAGTGATCAGAAACCTTGTTTTCTGCTTTTGCATCCATTCGACCGATTGCCACGCCAGCGCCATAAACCAGGACTACCGATAAAAACCCCTGCCAGGTATCAGCAGAAAGAAACAGGCCAGCGATAAGGGCGGAAAATGCGATAATGGTTTTCATGTTGATTCCTCTGATTGGTTTCACTCGACAAGAGGCACTATAGCAAATGCCTCTTAGCAAGTTTTAGCAATTCGTGCTATCGCAGGAATTTAGCCAGAATTTCTTTTACGGTATGCATCGGATCACCATCGCGCAAAAAGAAATCATGCTCACAGTACCCGTTTACGCCATGCCAGCCGATCGGCAACTGTATGTAGTTGCGGCTATCACCCTTAAACGTGTAATCGCTGCGGTGTAGGCGGCAAAGCTGCACATTGTGACCCGCTTCAACCAATGCAATAACTTCATCCGGGAAACCGCCATCTGTGCAAATAATCGGATAAACAGATTTTCTTGCTTCGTCGCTAAACCGCTTGCCGAAATACTGATTGCCGAATTGCGGCTTTATCACGTCCTCGCTAATCCAGATCATGAACTCTCGCGGAGTTTTACCGCTCAGGATATCAAGCGGCTTTTCTTTGCGCTCGCGGTCGTTGTATGCGTCTAGAAATTTTCCGTAATCGTGGCTCCCCAGGATAGCAAGCGCGATTTCAAACATTGGAGCCTTAAAGCTCATTTTTACAACGTGTTCGCGCGACCATCTTTCAACCATATTCCCGATCGTGTCTTTACCAGCGCCTGGTGGTGCATTCAAAATGATAATCTTAGCCATTCGTTAAAACCTCCGTTAAGTGTTGTAAATAGTAACCTTCTGCAAACATGCCAGCGATAACAACGGCGGTAAAGGCAATAGCCAGCCAGAAGCCCAACCGCCTATGATGTTTCATTGATCCACCTGGCGAAAACCGGAAATCTCATACGTGCATTGCTCAACGCTGAAATTCTTGCTTTCGCTGGAAATGCTAAATTCATCAACAACGAAATCACCGTATTCGATCGCGTCGGCAAGCTCGCGCAATGCCTTGATTGTCTTGTTCTTCTTCTCTTCCATAGCTTTAGCCATGCCACCCAAAGTCATAAGATCCATTTTATTACCTCGTTAGTTGCTTGTCTCGAACAAGCCCACTATATCAAATGGGCTTTAGCAAGATTTAGCAAAAAGTGCTATTTACCACTTAAATTTTTCATCTTTCAGCGCCTGGCGGAAAGCGGCTAGTGCGATGTAAGGCCAAACAACATATTCGTATTTCTCCGCGCTCGCGCCCGTTGAGTTAATCAGTGCGCGAAACACAACGAGGCCAGCAAGATAAAAAACAACAACCAGGAAAGCCAGAATGTAAATCATAGTCACCTCACATCATCATAACGAAAGCCAGGGCCACGCCGCACACGATAGCGCCAATTGCCAGTAGACCGAAATCAAACTTGCTATCGCTCGGCGGAAATCCTAACACCATGCGCTCTAAATCGTCGCTCGGCTTAACCTCTTTTAGAACGCCGCGCTTAAATGCGCTGTCAACGTCCTGAATGGTGCAAACCGAATTAACAACCGTTCCGTTAAAGTCGCGGTAAATCATTACCTCACCATCTTTCAGAAACCACTTGTTAACGCCATTTTCCAGCATGTAAAAAACGTTGGTTTTCATAATCCGATCTCCTTACTTAGCGTTGAAATGTTTTTTGGCTGCACGAATGCAATCGTTGAGTTTGATTTTCTTCACGTCCGTAACGTGGCTTGCAATAACCTTAACGTCAGCTTCAAAGTCAAACCAATGCTCATGCCCCGCTTGCGAGTAATCCAGGAAATCGCCGTGTAAGCTCCATGATCCACTTGCTGCTAACCAGAATGGAGAAAGCAAGCCATCTTTGCTAACGTGCAAGAACGTGTTACGGAAATTGTAATTAGTAAGCATGATAACGGTATTGCGTGGGGCGTTTTTGATTAACATTGTTATTTCCTCGTTTTGTTTGGTATGGGCTTACTATACCGCAAGCCCAGGATTCTGTTTTAGCAATTCGTGCTATTCTGATTCATTGTTCTTGATTGTAATTTCGGTGAAAGACGCGCCTGATTTCTCAAGTTCTGCCAACCATTGAGCCGCTCTTGTTAAGCATTTAAACTCTCGCTCGACTGGCTTGCTTGGTACTGGTAGCGGATCGCAAACACCATTTCTGATAAACCCGGTTAACTGCGCTTTAATCTTAATCATTTTTCCACCCCGTGAGATTGCAAGTGTGCGTGTGGCTTGTCGTATTCCGTTACCTGATAAGTTGTGATCCCCAGGCTGCGGAAATGCTTAATCACGTTTGGTGAATCGTCAAAGGCGCACGTGATTTTGTCCAGGCCAATAGCGCGCAAAACTTCCTCTTTGATAACCGTGTCTTTTCGGTTGTCGTCGGCGCGGCGCATAATCATGAAATCGTATTTCACGCCGTTGTTATAAAGCCATTCGTGGGAATCGGCTTCTATTTCATCGCTTCGACCAGTCAGGACAATGACGGCGAAACCAGATACCCATAGCCCGTTAACTATGGCGATGGTGTCAGTAATCGGCGTGTCATGCTTTGCGGCCTCGTTGAATTCAGACCAGGATTCTGTAAGGTGCAAATCCTTTTTAGGCAGCAGGTGCAAGCGGTGTGTGCCGTCGCTCAACGTGCCATCGTAATCAACAATTACAACGCCCTTTGAAACAGGGATGTGATATGTTTTACCCCAGATTGTTACGCTCATTCGATTCTCCATTTGCTTAACTCAACGAGGGGTACTTTACCAAATACCCCTGATTTAGTTTTAGCAATTCGTGCTATTCAATCCCATAGATTCCGATCTTGTTTGCCAGCTTCACCCACTGGATAGAGCCGTTCGCCTCGGCATCCTTCATGGATTGCCACCCGCTAGCCTGGCTTATCATGCGATACCAGCGCTTTGAGTTTGGCGACCACTGATAGAACGTGCCGTTCCAGGTTGTGATATATGCATCACCCATAACCATTTTCTTTACCCACATCTTGATCATCATGCGAGAATCTCCACAACTTCGGCCTCACCGCCTAAAATCCAGGTTAGCGTATCATCGAACGGGCTTGAATCCTTCACACGTGGCGCTTGCCCCGCCTCGCGGTCATAGCCATGCTTTTCAAGCTCGGTAATCTGCACATCCACCCACCCTAGCGCCTGGCACACTTCGCCCTCAATGGTGAGAGGAAATTTCATGCTGTGTGCGCCGTCATAGCCGCCGCTATTTTTCAGGATCACAACCGCTTTCTGCATTTCGATACCGTTCATCATAATTCCTCTTTCTCGTTTC
>OLHG01000135.1_pt1 | contig 50027 bp, 39 predicted proteins | sample 1605971 | NCBI WGS metagenome assembly OLHG01 (sample SAMN03283289) | human gut metagenome | biome: human-associated habitat; material: feces | host: Homo sapiens | place: Peru | collected 2012 | reverse complement strand
ATTCGAACCCTAGACCCACTGATTAAGAGTCAGTTGCTCTACCAACTGAGCTAACGCCCCAACAATGTGTTAACAATCAAACACAATCAATATTATACCATATATTTTTAATTTGTAAATAAATAAAACAAAATTTATTGAAAAAAATAATTCTTTATGTTATCATCTAAATATAAGGAAGGTAAAACATATGAAAAGCAAATCAAAAAAAGAAGATAAAAATCTAGTAATGCTATGTATCTACATAGGACTTGCAGGTTCACTTACCATTTTAGCAATATATTTTTTAACCAAATATGTATTTTAGAGAGAACACTCTCTATTTTTTATTATTTTTGTATATATTACTCTCTTATATATAATAGATATGGTTGATATATCATTTATAGACTATAGGCTATAAATGACACTCTAAGATAATAGCTTAGAGTTATTTTTCTTTTACAAATTATAGTAATAAAATTGACTTTTAAGTACGCATTTGCTATAATTTATATGATAGGTAATGGTGATAAAATATGAAAAAAATCGGAATTAAAGATAAAAGTTTTTGGCTAATCTTAAGTTTAAGTATAATAACTTTAATAATTCTAACAGTAGGAGTAATCTTTCTAACAAGAAAATCCTCTAAAGAATTTTATAGTGCAGGATATATTATAAATAGTACTGCCACAAAAAGCGACAAATATTACTTTAACGATAATACAGTCTATAAAGAAAATGTATTTAATGAATATACATTTAAAGATGTAGACAACAAAGAAGTAGCCACTAGTAAAGAAAACTTCATTCACTATTTAGATGAATCATTATCATTTATGAAAAATGGAGTAATTCTAGATTTAGATAACTTTAATCAAAAACTAGTACCATACTATAATGTTACAGATAAAGTAATCCTAAAATATAGTAATGGCGGTTATATAGTAGAAACAGCAGATAAAACTTTAATATTTGGAAATCTACTAGGTAGAATAACAGATAATAAATATATAGTTATTGGTAACGATATAAGAATAAAACTAGCAGGTAACGAAGAACCAGTAAAAGGAAAATACTTTGAACTATTATTTGTTGAAGATGGTATTGTCAAAGTAGAAAACAATGAAGGAAGTTATCAAACCACTACTGAAGGAACAACAATCTATGTTGGAGATAAAATAAAAATAGAATTAGGTAGCAAAAAAGTCTTTTATGACGAAGAAGAAAAACTAACTCTTGATGAAATGACTATTGATGGTAACGAAAACATTAATTTAGATACCTCAAAAGTAAAAGATAATAAAGATGGAAACGGTTCAGAAGATGGTACAGACAGCAATACACCTAATGATAACAATAATCCTAATAATAATGATAATCCAGGAAATAATACCGACAATCCTAGTGATAATACTGGTAATGGCACAGATGGTAAAGATAACAACACCACTGAAATAAGAAAAGAAGTATCAGTAGACTTAGTAAAAGCACTATTAGATATCAACAGTCTAAATGCCACAATTCAAGTTATTGACACAGCAAATCAAATAAAAGGAAACTTAATTTTAACATTATATGATGTAGATAATGCTAAAACAGTATACACAAAAATATTGCTAACATCATCAGATCTTCAAGAAGTAGCAGTTACCTCACTATCACCAAATACTAACTATTATATGTCAATAAAAGATTCAGATAACTATGAATATTTATCAAGAAACTTTAGAACAGATAACTTAGAATTAAGTTTAAAAAGAGAAATGGTAACTACAAACTCAGTAACATATTCCGTAGATTTCAGTGGTGATGAAAACATAAAATCCGCTAAAGTAACTTTATATGATAGTGAAAATAACATAATAAATAACCACACCTTCATAAATGGTGAAGATGAAGAATTTACATTCAGTGGTCTAACAAAAAACACTTCATACAAAGTAATTCTAGATGAAGTACTATTCAAAAATACCAATTACTCTAAGGTATACACAATAAACACATCAGTTAAAACATTAAAAGCAAAACCATCTCTTGGAGAAGTAAAAGTAAAAGCAAATGAAGAAAGCAAAATATTTGAACTATCAATGGAAAAACCAACAGATGAAGATGAGAGTATCTCAAATTATATTTATAAAATATACGATTTAGATGCTATAACTGAAGAGAATGTAGATACCTTAACCCCAGTATACACATTTAGTACAGTAAATTTAAAAAATGAAATATTAAAATTAGGTGAAAACAATTTAGCCTCAAACAAAAATTATGTTTATAAAGTAACAGTAAGATACTATGATAATTATAAAGAAAATGAAATAGATTCAGTATTAAGCAGTCCCTTCATTATCGCTGGATTACCTTCAGTAACTTTTGAAGAGAAAGAAGTAGACTTTAACTCAATGCATTTATTACTAACATTAAAAGATGAAGGCTGCACAATACCAGGAAGAAGCTGCTACCAAGGAGATCCTTCTGATAAAAGTGATATCTACATAACTTATAAAGGAGCCAATGACAAAGAAAGCAAATATATAAACAACATTACATTCGATCCAGAAACATTAACTTATGATTTAAGAGTATCAGGATTAACAGAAAATAAAGATTATAAGTTTGAAGTATGGGGAAATTATGATTTATATAATGGCAAAGGATTACAAGTAAATAAACCATTAGGATCTGCAATAATAACTACTGCCGGTATAGAAAACCTTACTATGTCAGAATGGACTCTAAATAACTATTCTAACGAATTACCAATATCAGTAAATACAAAATTAACTGTAACCAAACCAAGTAGTACAATAATCGATAAACTAGACTCCTTCAAAATAAAACTTTATAAAGGAAGTGAAGTTAAAAAAGAAAATCTTTTAGGTAGCTGTGATGTTGAGGGAAACAACAACATCAAATCAAATTATTACAATAAATCATTCAATATTAATTCAAGTCAGTTCGGTATAACAGATATAAATAATCTAAGAGAAGTATCGGGTGGAAAATTAAATAGATATTACACTATAGAAGTAGCAGATGCTTATGATGCAGATGGGACAAACCAGTTCAAAATTCAAGATAATATATTTATATACGAAATACCCGCAATACTTCTACTTGAAGATGAAGTATCATCTCCTGAAGTAATTGTTGAAGAAATAACTAAAAAGCAAGCCCAATCTGGAGAATATGGTGATTTTAACGAATTAGGAATAAACAAAAATCTTTCATCAAATACCGTAGTAGGTTATAAAGTAACCGCTAACTTCGATAAGAAGAAAGTAGAATCATATTTTCAAGGAGATAATCCAATCAAAGAGTTAAACTTCTATGCCAATATGGATGGTAAAGTAATAGAAAAGAAAACCATAAACTTCGCTGAAGAAGAAAATTATACTATATATTTCTTCCTAAAAGATGGAACAGATTACAACACTGTAGATACAGAATTAAGAAGAGGTAATAACTATACCTTCTCAATAGATTTAAGTTTAGATACAAATAACGATAAAGAAATAGATACTAATTATCCAAGTAAAAAACCAACTAGTGAAACCATAACAAGTATTAAAGAAGAACCAAAAATAAAAATGTATATTGATAGTAGTACTTCAAACTCTATAACCTACAAGTATATAGTAGTAGATTATGATAATGCCTTAGTAAAAGAAGAAGATAAATATCTAATCCATTACACAGTAGGAGAAGATTCCACTGAAGAATATACTACTGAAATATCAAATACTGCTAGTATGGAAACATTTACACTATCAAATCTAACTAATGAAACCATCTATAATCTATATTATAATAAAGCACTAAATAAAAAAGAAAAACCAAGTGCTATCAACTTTAACTACTACTTTGATGGCTATCATAATGCTAGCGAATATGGCTTAGGCTATACATTAGAATATAGAGATTTTGTTAATGAAATAACTCTAAGATTAAATAATAATGATTTCTTAGATAGAGTTTCAGCATATCTAGTAACCTTAACTTCAGGTTCACTAAAATATGAAGAAGTAATAACAACCCCATTAGAATGTGGTACCGAAGAAGAACCAAGTAAATGCATAAAAATAGATTATGCTAATATAAACGACTTCAAAGGAAAAGATGTAACAGTAAAACTAGAGGCCTTCTATGACACAGGTTATGTAGGATTTGGTAGCAAATCATTACTTAGAGATTACTTTACTTCTCGTGGACTAATAGATGATAAAAATGCAAGTAATGTAGGATTTATATTACAAGAAATAGGTAATACCAAAGGAAAATACTATTACATATATAAAAATTCAAATAATAAAATAGAATCAGTAATAAGTGAAGTGCCAAAAGGAATATTAGGAATATCATCAACATTATATAGTGAAGCTTATAAACAATCACAAATACATATCACTAATGTTGTAGATATAACAAATAAAAAGTTCATAAATTATGATGAGGTATCTTTAGATACTAATGTTGACATCCTAACAAATGGTATTAAATTAAATAGTCATAATATAACCATAGCCCCTAAATTATTAGACAAAACCGAAATACAAACAACAAATAATAAATTTAAATTTACTAGTATTATACCAAAAGTAAAAACAATAAATGTAAGGAAACTAATAAATGGTGCTATATTAGATATAGATTTATCAATAGATACTGACACTTTAGAAACAGACTATGTAAAAACAGATGGAAAATATAAATTTTACATAGATATTTATACCGAAGATGAAGAAGGTAATAGAATTCCAGCTAGAAATCCAGTAGAGACAGACTATGAACATCTAACAGATATTTCATTTGCCGGCTTAAATCCAGATAGTGAATATTATTATACAATATCAGCAGATATGAATAAAAATGGTAAAAAAGTAAAGACTCCACTCTTTTATGGCGATGAAAAAACCCCAGGCTATGTTGAGTTCAGAGAAAGTTTAAAAACACTAGGAAAAGATGATATTTTCAAAAATATTGAGTACTTACACAAGTCAACAGAAGGTAAAACAGTATATAGTGAAAGAACGTTAAGTATAACAGTTGGTCTAAAATCAAAAGAAAACTTTAATGTAAGATATGAATTATATGATCCTGAAGGCAACTTGGAAAAATGGGGCGGAACAGTATTAAACAAAGATATAACAAGTAAAAATAGTGCAATATTTACCACTGATATTACAGGTAATGACTTCGTTTTTGGAGGAAATTACCATAGATTAGTAATAACCGCTGTAACAACAGATGCAGAACCTAAAGAATTAGAATTATATAATGATATATTAAAAGGTGAAGTATCATCACCTACAGAAAGTGCACGTTTTAAAGAATTAGAAACACCAAATATAGATATACAACTTCCAAAAACCGGAATAGATGAAATATCAGGAGAATACAGCTATTACATCGACTACGCCATCAAAATAACAGATATAGACAGAGTAATAAAAGATGGAAAAGTATATGTAGAGTTAGAAGATTCAACATATGAAAATGCATGCCCTAATGGTGAAGATTGCAGAGTAGAACTTGATTTATACAATAATGTCTGCAATCCAAGTGGTACACATGGAAAAGTATCATCATGTACAGTTAAATCAGGCGAGGCCACAAATACATTTACAATAACAATAAAATATAACAAATTAAATCCCAATACTAACTACTTCATATATGCCAGTGCAGATATATATCGTAATAATGTTTCAGAAAGTGTTAAAGAAGACAATGTGTATGCAAGGAAAGGCCAGTACACAAGAGGCAAGTTAGGATTCTCACTTGGATCACCAACATTAACTGCTAAAGGAAACACACTAACATTAACATTTGTTGGTTCAGCAAATATAAATAATAATTCAAATTCAATTAAAGGTATTGAATATAATGTCAATGAAGAAGGTGCTGGAAAAATATCTTCAGGTAAGATGGGATTAATACCAAGTGAATCATCAACATTAGTTAAAGATGCTATAAATTATGGAGACATTACATATACATTTGATAAAAATGAACACCCATATATAAGCATTCCAATACCAGAAGGAAAGAAACTAGGAACAACAAACTTTATAGTTATAACATACTACTATGAAGAAAATGGCCATCTTGTAAAATTATCTTTAAATGGAAATACAAATCATCAATACTATGTTAAAGACGTTAGCTAAGAAAGGAAGTAATTATGAGAAAATATGATATAAAAAATAAGAGAAACATAGGAATAATTATAGGAATTTCAATTATAATTATTATCATGTTTTCTCTAGTTATAAAGTTCTTCTTATCATTAAACAAAGAAGAATACATTGTATCAAAAGGAAATATCGTTTTTGATAAAGATAAAACCACTATAAAACTAAATAGTGAAGGAAAAATAAAAACCAAATGGAAAGGAGAGTATTACCTAACATACGATGGCAAAGACTATGAGTTAGGTAATACCGCCCTTGCCTTTAACGAAGAAACAACCGAAATAAAACTATACGGAAGATATTATGAAATCTCCAGTGGTAGTGAAATAAACATAACAAGTAATGAAACAACAATAAAAAACTCATTACTTACTAAGTTCTACAAACTAGCAGACCGCAAATACCTTATCATCGATAAAGAAATAAAGTCTGCAGATAACCTTTTATCAACAACCGATTTCCTACTAGTAGAATTAGATAAAGCTGGAAATGCCACTCTTACTAATCATAAAGTAAATTTAAAAACATTTTCCGAAACACAAATAATTACTTCTAACTATACATTCGATATAGCAACCGAAATATTGACATATGGAAGCGACAAAATAGATCTAAAAAAAATTATTGGTTCTAGTAATAATTACACCAAAGAAGATTTAATTCCAGACGAAAGCAAAAATATCAATGACAATGTTACTAACATAGGTACAAATGGTAATAATGGAAATAATACAACTGGTGGAAATGGTGGAAACAATACCGATGGCAATGGAAACACAACTGGAGGAAACAGCGGAAACAATACCGGAGGCACCACCACCATTGAAGAAATTAAAAAAGCCGCTAAACAGACATCAGTAGTATCAGTAACATCCACAGTAAATAAAATTATTATAGACTATGTAATCTACGATCCATATAAAGAATACACATCAGTCTATATGGAAGTACAAAAAGAAGATTCAGATAAAGTAGAAGTAATATATCTAAATGCAAACAACACAAGATACGAATTAAAAGACATATTACCAAATACCAAATACAATCTAAAATTCAAATACACGACTACTGAAAATGGTCAAACTATTATAAAAGAATTTTCAAATGCCACCATCTCTACACAAAAGCCAAAAATATCATTAAAAGTAACTGGAACAAGAGTAGGTGAGATAACATATGTCATAACAACAGATAATAGTTATAAATTAACAAAAGCAGATCTAGTAGTTACCATAATAGATAGCAAAACAGGTGAAACAAGAAAAAAGACAATATCTGATGTATCAATTGATAGCAAAGAAAAAATAGTCAAACTAGACAAAATGACAGATGGCGATATCATCGAACTAAAATTAATAAATGTCAAATCAGAGGATACCATCATCAAAGGCATTACTGCTAGTGATAAATTCATATATTAGGGAGGTACCATGAAACAGTTCATAAAAGAAAAATATAATATCTTAATACCAGTCTTTCTCGGAGTAGTAATATTAATAGCCCTATTTCTATACGGAAGAGAATATCGAAATAATAGATATGCCTATGAAAAAGAACAAGATGTTTACCAGTACTTCTCAAAAAACAAAATAGAATACAAAGCCACTATCAGTAGAAATAGAAAAGATGTCGTATTAGATATCAAAAGCAAAGACTTTAACGTCAGCCTAGATAGCACACCAATATACATAAAAGATAATGATAAAGTAATATTTCCTAAAGAAATGAGTGCTGTCTTTCCAATAAAAGATAGACAGTATGCAGTAAATGCCCTAACAGAAATATACAAAAAAAATGACTTATATTACCTAAATCAAAAAGGAATAAATAAGTCATTCGATTATATGTTCCTATATGATGGCAAAGACCTATATTTCTTTATCGATACCGTAACACTAAAAGTAGGAGATAAAGAAATAACCCTAAGTCCAATGTCATATATAGATTGTTCATATCTAAACCTATTATCATATTATGATAAAGAATCCGATACATACGAAATAATAGAATTAAATAGCAATAGTAGCACAGTACTAGTAGAAACAAAATATATGACTATCGATGTGTCCAGTGATGAAATAATATATAAAGACGATTTCACAATGTTAATAAATAATTTCAGTTCACTACCAAAACTAGTGGACAACATAGAAAATAGCGAAGCTTCAAATTAAGCTTCGCTATATATTTTTTTATCAAAATTATGCGTACCATCATTAAGTTCTTCCAAAGTCTTTGTAGTTATCAAGAAATAAGTATCTCTATTAATATTAGTCTCACTAATAGGATCATCCCAAGTCAAATCCAAATGATACCATTTACCATCTAAATAAACCAAATTCCAAATATGCTCATCATTACTAATCTTATAATTAATAATATTGAGTTTATCAAGAAAGATAGCCATTGCATCAGCATAACCATTACAAGTACCATATCCCTGTATCAATACCCCATAAGCCGTATTAGATTTATAAGTAGTATCATTCTTATTATTATACTTAAGTTTATCATATTCAGCATTGTCAATAATAAAATCATGAATAATCTTAATTTTCTCTCTAGTAGGAGTACTATTAGTAATCTTCTCACTAATAACCTTATCAACTACTTTATTAATTTCCTCAATTTCCTTATCAGTATAAGCCTTGTTAACACTAATGCCAATCTTATAATCACCACCATAAGTAAGTTTAATATTATTAGAACTATTATAAGGATGAACAAAGTTATTCAAAACAGAAATAACATCCTTAAATTCCTCACCATCATTACTCGTAAGTCTATTAATATCACTACTATATGATGTATAATCTCTATCAATATATCTTTCCAAATAATCAGAACCACTATTAATAGCATAATACACAAAATCAATAAAGTCCTTCTTATTTCTTATACCAGTACCAGTATAATTATTAACATATTCAAAATTATCTTCAAGATAATAATCATTAACTTTAACATTAGTACTAGAATAATTCTTATTTACCGAATATTCATAGTACTTATAAGTAATATCTTTTCTAAAAAAAGCACCAGCAGTAACAGTACAAATAGCTATAGCACCAACTGCAATAATTAGTTTACCACCTTTTTTTTCTTTTTTCATCTATTCACCTCTCTTAAATTCATTATACCATTTAAAAACTATGTGGTAAAGTTAAAAATAGTACTTTTTCAAAATATTTTACCAACTTTTCTAATTCCCACTTAAGCCTGTAGTCTTAAGTGGAACAAGGAAGCCTAAATAGTCTTCCTTGTTTCAAATTTTATTCATTATCACATAATTAATACTTGCTATAAATCTAAGAATTATAGGTAATAATAAAATAATTTAAAAAAGATTTCGAAAAAATGGCAAAATTAGATATCAAATCTTGTATATAAGTATGAGAGGATAAAAAAGGGAGAAGGGAGGAGTATGACATAAACTAATCAAAAATAAAAAGAATACTTAGGAGAATCAAGAAAGGAAAGAAGAAATAATGGTAAAAGAAAAATTAAAGGTAAAATCTAATATATATGTTTTGCAATGTGGCTCTTGAAAAGTGCAAAAAACTTGTGTATAATGTAAATGTAACTAATTTACCCAATGATTATCATAATGATATCAAAAGATATATATAATGCTTATAAATTACTTGATAATAATATACTAAGTACTAAAGAAAAAGATAGGAAATTGCATTAATAGTTTATAATATTTAAACACAAAAATGTACGGTAGTTCGTATCGGAACTTATGTCTGTGGAAGACTCTAATTACAGAGTTCATGGAGCAGAAATCGCATCACTGCGAAGTGATGTAAACAATTATATTTGTTTTTTATTTTAAATTATCTATACTTATTATTCATTATTTGGTATAATAAAAAAGAAATATGGAGGTAATAGACATGGAAGTAAATTATAGAAACCCAAAAATATACTTATTAAGTGGAAAAGCTAGACATGGTAAAGATACAATAGCTGGATACCTAAAAGAATTCTACGAAAAAGATGGCAAAAAGGTTATCTTTTCACGAGCGGGTAAATATATAAAGTTCTATGCCATGGAGATGACTGGATGGGATGGTAGTGAAGAGACCAAACCAAGAACACTGCTTCAGGAATTAGGCACAGATGTAATAAGAAATAAATTAAACAAAGCAGAAATGTTTATAGATAGGCAGATAGATGATATAGAAATATACTCATATTTTTACGATGCTATCATTGTTCCAGACATCAGATTACCAAGAGAAATAGATAGTATCAAGGAAAAGTTTGATAATGTAGTAACTATCAAAGTAGAAAGAATTAATTTTGAAACCAATTTATCAGGTAAAGAACAAAAACATAGTACAGAAACTGCCATGGATAGTTATGAAGATTTTGACTACGAGATAACAAATGATACATTAGAAAAACTAAAAGAAGACGTATACAAAATATACCAGGAGGAAACCAAATGAAAAAGTTAAAAGGTAATGAAATAATAAATATGTACTTAAATTTCTTTGGAGAAAGAGGACACACAATAATAGAGTCAGCCTCACTTATTCCCAAAGATGATCCGACAGTACTTTGGATAAATGCCGGTGTAACACCATTAAAAAAATATTTTGATGGAACAATCGTACCAAAAAACAAAAGATTAACTAGTTGTCAAAAATGTATTAGAACAGGAGACATTGAGTCAGTTGGACACACAGCTAGACATCATACTTTTTTTCAAATGCTAGGTAACTTCAGTATTGGTGACTACTTTAGGGAAGAAGCCATCACTTGGGCTTATGAATTACTTACTAGTCCTAAATACTTTGATATAGATAAAGACAAACTATATGTAACAGTGTATACTCACGATGATGACACTTACAACTTATGGTTAAAATTAGGCATAAAAAAAGATCACCTAATAAGACTAGATGGCAATTTCTGGGAAATAGGTCCAGGACCATCAGGCCCCGATACCGAAATTTTCTACGACAGAGGAGAAAAGTACGATAAAGAACATAAAGGCATCAGTCTATTACAAAATGAAGAAGAAAATGATCGCTATATAGAAATATGGAATAACGTTTTAAGCCAGTTCAATGCCACTGAAGGATTAAAAAGAGAAGACTATCCAGAACTACCTAGTAAAAATATCGATACAGGTATGGGCGTTGAAAGAATGGCATGCATTCTTCAAGAAACCGAAACAAACTATGAAACAGATTTATTTATTCCAATAATGAAAGGAATTGAAGAAATATCACATTTACCATATACAGGCCAGATGGAATTCAAAGTAATAGCAGATCACATAAGAACCCTAACATTTGCTCTAGCAGATGGAGCAGTATTTGAAAATGTTGGAAGAGGCTACGTTCTAAGAAGGTTATTAAGAAGAGCTTCGCGTATGGGAAGAAAACTAAATATAAATAGAGAGTTCCTAAGTGACCTAATAGATATCGTTGTAGAAAATTACAAAGAAATATATCCATATCTAGTAGGAGAATCAGCCAAAGTAAAAGATCTAATTACCAAAGAAGAGTTACTATTTCAAAAGACACTTCTATCAGGAGAAAAACATTTAGAAGAATTATTCCAAAATAGTACCAAAGTCATCAGCGGTAAAGATGCTTTCAAATTATATGATACCTATGGTTACCCAATAGAACTTACCATAGAAGCCGCTGAAGAAAAAGGCTTCACAGTGGATACCGAAAGTTTCAAGTCCTATATGAATGCCCAAAAAACACTAGCAAGAAACAGCAGAAAAGTAGAAAGTAGCATGAACATTCAAAATGACGCTCTAATAAATTATAAAGAAGAAAGCAAGTTCGTAGGATACGATAAATTAGGATTAGAAACAGAAGTAACAGCCATCATGAAAGATAATCAGTTCGTTGATAGTTCCAGTGATGAATGCTACATCTTTCTAAAAGAAAATCCATTTTATGCCGAAAGCGGTGGCCAGGTAGCGGACTCAGGATACCTAAAAAACGACAAGTGTAAACTGGAAGTATTAGATGTTATCAAAGCACCAAATGGTCAGCACATGGTATATGTCAAAGTTCTTGAAGGAACAGTAACCAAAGGAGATAAAATTTTAACTCATGTATCCAAAGAAAAAAGACTAAATACCATGAAGAACCACTCTTCAGTTCATCTATTACAAAAATCACTACAAGAACTACTAGGAGACTCCGTTCATCAGGCAGGTTCTAAAGTAGATGACAAAATGTTAAGATTTGACTTCAACTATCATGGTAGACTATCAGATGAACTAATATTAAAGGTAGAAGACTTAGTAAATCAAAAAATACAAACAGCATACGAAACAAAGATAGAGTATATGAGTTTAGATGAAGCTAAGAAAAAAGGTGCTATGGCTTTATTCAGTGACAAGTATGGAAGCGTTGTAAGAGTAGTAACAATTGGCGATTCTGTAGAACTTTGTGCCGGAACCCATGTAATCAATTCAAAAGATATAAACAAATTTGCCATAGCAAGCGTTGAAAACAAAGGCTCAGACACATTCAGAGTAATTGCTGCTACTGATACAAACATCGAAGAAATATTAGGAGAAGAAGTATCAAAATATAACGAGCAGATGTTAAAACTATTAGATAAAGCCAAAAAAATCGTATTAGCGGCTAAAGAATTAAATATAGACCTAAAATTCAACTTCAACATAGCAAACGATGCCCCTACTAGTTATAAGGATATCATAATAAATAAGAACGAATTAGAAAGTCTAAAAGATAGTATAAAAGAGTTAGAAAAAGAATTTATTATTAAAAAGAACGAAAAGTCCATAAGTGATTTAACAAGTTTCTTAAGTATTAAAGAAGAAATAAATGGTATTACAACAATAATAAGCATTACCAATGACTATGATATATCAACATTAAAACAAATAGTATCCGCTTTGAGTAATCAGTTGGATAATAGTTTTATCTTACTTGCCAATCAGAATAAAGATGATAGTGTTAACTTCATAGCCAAGTCAACCTCAAACAGAGTAGACTGCGGTATGATTATTAAAGAATTATCAACATCATGCAAAGGTAACGGTGGTGGTTCCAAAGTATTCGCTCAAGGTGGTGGAACAGACGGAACTAACATAGCAGCATTACTTATAAACATTAAAGAAAAAATAAAAAAATTATAAAATACAAAGATTTCACTCAAATTATTAGTGAAGTCTTTTTTTGCCTCTTAAGCCTGTAGTCTTAAGAGGAACAGAGAAGCCTAAGGTCTTCTCTGTTAAAACATATATATTAAATAATTAATATTTGCATTTTTGTCTATTTTTTGTTATAATTATTAAGTCTTTTACTTAAGAAAAAAGAAAGGAGAAATCAATTTGAGTAAAATAAAATTATTTTCACTAGGAGGACTAGATGAAAATGGCAAAAATATGTTTATTATTGAAGTAGATAAGGAAATATTTGTATTTGAAGCCGGTCTTAAATACGCTGATGAGTTTACTTTAGGAATAGACTATATAATACCAAATATAAGTTATTTAAAAGAAAATAAAAAAAGAATAAAAGGAATATTTTTAACACATGGACACGAAGAAAATATTGGTGCATTACCCGATTTAATGCCAGATTTAGAAGGCGTACCAGTATTTGCCTCAAAGTATACTTTAGATATCGTAAAAAAAGAGTTTGAAACATACAAGATAGATACCAGTAGCCTAAAAGAAATTAAGGCTAATATTCCACTGGAAGTAGGAAAAATCAAAGTGTTTCCTGTAAATCTATCACATTCTGCTCCAGATAACTTTGGATATGCCATATATACAAGTGATGGAGTAATATTTTATGCATCAGACTTTGTTGTAGATCCATTAATGAAAGGTGCATATAAAACCGATATAGGCAAATTAGCATATATAGGTAAACAAAATGTATTATGTTTACTTACCGAATCAAATTATGCTGGCATTGAAGGATTCACATCACCAAGACATAGAATAGCGGACCTAATAAAAGAAACATTAAATGCTACAGAAGGAAGAATAATATTCAATGTTTTAGATTCACATTTATATCGTATCCAAGAATTATTTAGTGAATTAGAAAAAACAGACCGTAAAGTAGTAATAATGGGTAAAAGACTAAAAACAATAATAGATTCCGCTATTGAAAATCATTATTTAAACATTAATAAAAAGATAATTGGAGATTTATCAAATATAAATGATAAAAATGTAGTAATATTAAATGCTAATGAAAAAGAAAAACCATATTACAATATAATGAAAATAGTAAATGGTTATGATAAATTTATTAAATTGAACGAAGAAGACACAATTTTCTTAGCAACACCAATATTTGAGAATAGAGAAAAAACATTCTATCATTTATTAGATGAAATATCAAAAGTAGGATCCAAAGTAGTAACATTATCTTCACACAAATATTTATCACATCATGCTGCAAAAGAAGATTTAATGATTATGATAAATCTAATGCATCCAAAATATTATTTTCCAATAAGAGGAGAATATAAGGATCAAGTGTTAAACGCTGAAATAGGGGAATTATCAGGAATACCAAAAGAAAATATTCTATTAAAAGAAAATGGCGATGTTGTCATAATAGAAAATGGTATTCTAAAAGAAAATTTTGAAAAAGTACCATCAGGTTCTATCCTAATAGATGGTAATTCATCAGATGATATTGGTGAAATGGTTCTAAAAGACCGTGAGATACTATCGGATAATGGTATTATGATAATATCAGTTACTTTAAACAAGCAAACAAAAGAAATAATATCTGGACCAGAAGTTCTTACCAGAGGTTTTGTCTATGTAAGAGATTCCTATGAATTAATAAAAGAAATAAAAAGAATATCTACTGAAATAATACTATTAAATACAAGTAGTTCAAGATACATAGAGTACAACAAAGTAAAAAATTCTATTAGAGATGAACTATCAAAATATTTAATTAAAGAGACTGGTAATAAACCTATGATTATTACAGTAATGCAAGAAATATAGCCAAAAGCTATATTTTTTCTTTAAAATAATAAAAAAGTATTCCTTTTTATTTTATTTTTTGTTATAATGTAGAAGAGGTATGATATGAAAAAAGTATTAATACTAAGTGCATTGTTAATATTATGCATAGGTTGTACTAGAATAGATAACACTGATGATTATAAGGTAATAATAGACGATATAATAGAGGAAAACAATATAAGTACAAATACAGCCTCAATGGGATATAAATATTATTTACCCATTGGAGTAAAAAAAGTATATGATAAAGATTATAATCAAAAATTCAAATATGAAGATGTAAATATTTATTTATATGTAGATGCTGTAAGTTATTATTATCATAATCCATTAAATTTTAAAGATGAGACTGGGAAAGAGTTTTACTATAAAATAAGTAATGGTGAAAAAATGGGCTATATATCTATAGAAAAAAACGAAAACGATTATTTTCTTAAAATAATATATAATTATGCCAAAATAGAAGCCAATGTTCCAAAAGAAAAATTAAACGAAGTAATAGCAAATAGTATGATTATACTAAATAGCATTGATTATAATGATAATTTAATAAAGAAAATTCTTGAAGACGAATACTATTCAAGTACTGCTGAAGAATATAAAATAAGAAAGCCAGAAAATACAACGAGTAAATTCTCAGAGTATTTAAGTGAATATGTAGTAGATGAGGAAACAGTAATTCCTGATTTACCAGAATATTAACAAAAGGGAGATATGACTATGAAATTTATTGATAAACTAAAAGATTTATTCACTGATGAAGAAGAAGTAGTGGAGACAAAAGAAATAGAACTAGAGAAAGAAGAAAAAGAAGAAGAACATAAGCTTCCTACTTTTATGCGAAATAAAATAGAGCAGGAAGAAAAAAGAGAGGAAATAAGAAAACAGCGTGAAGAGTCACCAAAAGAAGATGTCATAAGTGATAGAGAAATAGTAAAGACAAGAAGCAGCAACTTCTCATTTCCTATGGATATGGATGATGATCCAATTCCTAGAACATTTGTAAATACAACTTCAAGCAATTATAACACTGCCTATAATAACAATAAAAATGTTTTAGATAAAGAAAAGAAAGTATCAGAACTATATGCCAAAAAGGAAGAGCCTAAACCAAAAAAATTCAAACCAACTCCAGTTATATCTCCAGTATATGGAGTACTTGATAAAAATTACACTAAAGATGAAGTAAAGGTACAAGATGAAGATTCTTATGAAATAAAAAGACCATCTAGAAAAGTTGATTTTGAGACAGTAAGAAATAAAGCTTTTGGTAGTTTAACAGATGATATAAGAAACAATTTATGTGAAAATTGTGAATTATATAAGGAAGTAAAAATAACCAAAAATGCTGACAAAAAGTTACTTAGTGATGATGACAATCTTTTATCCGACATGACAAAAGATGATGTAAAAGATGTAACACTAGAAGAGGCAGAAGATAATTATTTTGATTTCGGTGTGGACTATGAAATACCAAAAAAGGAAGAAAAACCAAGCGTAGTAATTAATGCTAAAGAAGTTGAAGCGAATGATACTGATGTAAAAATAGTAAATCACAATGGCACTGAAAGCACTGCTGAAAAAATAGAAGTAAAAGAAGAGCCACCAAAAAGAACGACTAGAGTAACTGTAAAAAAAGAATTAGAGGATACAAAAGAATTTGAAAAAGTATCACCAGAAGAAAAGACCATAGATGAAGCACTTAATGGTGGTAAAGATATAAGCGCTGATGAAGATAATGATATCTTTAATTTAATAGATTCAATGTACGAAGGGGATGAATAATAGTGACTGCAAGTGAAGTTTTACCAGTAATTTTGTATATATTAGGTGCTATTTTACTAGTGGCATTAATAGTATTAACTATAAAGTTAACAATAACAATACATAAAATAGATAAAGTTGTTGATAATATTACTGAGAAAGTTACTGCTTTAGATGGATTATTTTCTGTTGTAAATGCAGTAAGTAACAAGTTTACATTCATAACAGATAAAGTGGTTAACATAATTTATTCATTAATAGAAAAAATAACAAAAAGAAAGGAAGATTGAAAAATGAGTAAAAAAGGACTTGGAAAATTCGTTTTAGGTGCAGGAATAGGAGCAGGCTTAGCCCTACTATTTGCTCCAAAGAAAGGGAGCGACCTAAGACGTGATATCAAAAGAAAATTTGATGAATTCATGAAAGATGTAGATAAAATTGAAATAGAAGACATCAAAGAAAGTTTTACTAAAAAAGTAGATGAAATCAAAAAAGAACTAGAAGATCTAGATAAAGAAAAAGTAGAAAAAATAGCTAAGAAGAAGGCTAAAGAATTACAAAGAAAAGCCGAAGATCTAGTGGACTTAGCTAAAGAAAAAGGAACACCAGTCCTTGAGGGCATTGCAGATGACTTAAAACACAAAGTAATTTGTGTATGCACAGAAGTAATTAACAAATTAGAAAAAGGAGAATAGTCATTAGTGATTATTCTTTTTCTAGAAAGGACAATAAAATGAAAGTACTAATAACAGGAGCATCTTCCGGAATGGGTTACGACATGGCCAAATATCTAAGCACATATAATTTTGACCTATTTCTCGTAGCCAAAGACAAAAAAGAATTAGATAAAAAATTCAAAGATTTAAAAAACAAAATAAAAACCTATGGCTTCGACTTATCCAAAGAAGAAGAATGCATAAAACTCTACAAAGAAGTAAGAAATGAAAACATTGACATATTAATAAACAATGCCGGCTTTGGCGACGCAGGTAATTTTACCGAAACAAACCTAGATAAAGAAATGAATATGATAGATTTAAACATCAAAGCCTACCATATTCTTACCAAACTATTTCTAAGGGATTTTGTCAAAAGAGATTATGGTCGCATCCTAAATGTTGCTTCCATGGCGGGCTTCATGCCAGGACCATACATGGCTACATACTATGCCACTAAAAACTATATAGTGAGCCTATCCCTAGCCATTTATGAAGAACTAAAAAAGGATAAATCAAATGTAAAAATATCCATATTCTGTCCCGGCCCAGTAGCAACAAACTTTAATAATGTTGCTAATGTAAAATTTAACATATCATCACTTACTAGTGAATTTGCCAGTAGATATGCTATAGATAATATGTTTAAAAACAAACTAATAATAATACCACCTAATATGAAATTAAACTACTTACTAGCCAAAACAATGCCTAAAAAGTTCGTATTAGCGGTAAATAGCCTGATAGAAGAAAGAGATTCCCAATAATTTCTTTCTTTTTTTTCCAAAATATTATATAATTAAGAAGAAAGAAGGGATACTATGAGTTTTACCAGCACAGTAAAAGAAGAAGTAACTAGATTAGACACCACCAGACTAGAGGACATATCCGAGTTATCTGCCATATTTAGAATAAGTGCTAATATAAATAACAACATCATTTTATCACTAGAAAACAACGCAGTTGCCAGAAGGTGTTTCAAACTAATAAAAAACATCTACAATATAACTCCAAGTATTACAGTTAGGAACAAAAAACTAGGTAAAGGCTTCACTTACATATTAACAATAAACAATGATCCCAAAGAGTTACTCGAAGACTTATCAATTCTAGATGGCAACAAATACTTATCAGTGCCAAAAGAATATATAGTATCCGATGAAGATAGTTTAAGAGCCTACTTACGCGGAGTATTTCTAGTATCCGGTTCAGTAAACGACCCCAAAACATCAAGGTATCACTTAGAATTTGTTTTGGATACCAAAGAATACTCTGAGTTCATAAATAAATTACTAAACAGCTATAACCTTAATAGTAGAATAATAAAAAGAGAAAGAAACTACACTGTCTATATCAAAGAAGCCGAAAAAATAAGTGATTTCTTAAGAGTAATAAAAGCCTTTTCTGCTGTTATGTATTTCGAAGACATAAGAATATATCGTGATCATAAAAACATGACCAATCGTCTTAATAATTGCGAGCAGGCTAATATAGATAAAATATTTTTAACAGCCTCAAAACAAGTAAAAGATATTGAAAAATTATATGAACTAGATATGGTAGATACTCTAGATGATAAGCTAAAAGAAGTAATAGAGTATCGTATGAAGTATAAAGAAAGTTCATTAAGTGAACTAGCAAACATTATATCTTCAGAAACTGGAGTAGAAATAACCAAGTCGGGACTAAATCATCGTTTTAGAAAGATTAAAGAAATACTAGAAAATTATCTCAAAGAAAAAGAGAAGAGTAAGTAATATTATTATATATTCCCCCTTAAGCCTGTAGTCTTAAGAGGCATAAGAAAGCCTAAGGTCTTTCTTATGAAAAAAATGAAAAAAATGTCAAAAAACAGTTGACAAGTATAAAGGAATATTATATACTTATATCATCTAATAGATAAGCACACAAACATATTAATTGTAGAAACATATAAAACGAAGTTTGTTTTGTATATCTACCTAAATAGAAGTTTTATTTAGAATATTAATATGAGTGCAGATTAATGGGTGTTAAAGTAGAGACTTTAATTTCTTATCTTACTATTAGATATACATATATGTATGAGAGAAGTAACTCATTAGATAAGAGGTTGGTTGTATTAACTGACATTAATATGATTTAACTATTCGTAAACTTGGGAATGTACTATTTGTCAGATAGTATGTTCTTTTCTTTTATCATAAATTATGCTATACTATTTGCGAAAGAAGTGATACCATGAAAGAACTATTAAGTCCCGCGGGAAATATGGAATGCCTAAAAGCAGCAATTCATAATGGCGCAGATGCCATCTATCTAGGAGGTAAATCCTTTGGAGCACGTGCCTTCGCTGGCAATTTTACTAATGAAGAATTGAAAGAAGCCGTTAATTATGCTCACTTATATGGCGTAAAAATATATGTAGCGGCCAATACCATTATCTACAATAACGAAGTAAAAGATTTCCTAGAATATATAAAATATCTATATCAAATAGGGGTAGATGCTTTAATAATGCAAGATATAGGTATGATATCATTAGTAAGAAAAATATTTCTCGATATAGAAGTTCATGCTTCAACACAGTGTCATAATCACAATAACGAAGGTATCAAATTATTAAAATCACTCGGAGTAACAAGAGTAGTACTTGATAGAGAAATGTCATTAAAAGAAATAGAGAACATTAATATAGATATTGAAAAAGAAGTCTTTATACATGGAGCTCTATGTAATTCATATTCTGGTTGCTGTCTATTTAGTTTTATGAATGGCGGAAGAAGTGGTAACAGAGGAGAATGTACACAAGTTTGTAGACTACCATTTAAATTAATAAAAAATGGTAAATACATAGATACTCCAAATAAATACTTACTTAGTACCAAAGAATTAAATACCATTAGCAATTTTGATAAATTACTAGACTCAGATATTGTAAGTTTCAAAATAGAAGGAAGAATGAAGTCACCAAGTTATGTTGGCTATGTAACAAGACTATATCGAAAACTAATAGATAATCATACTAACAAATTAACTAGCGAAGAAGAAAATAATCTAAAAATACTATTTAACAGGGACTTCACCAGTGGTTATTTATTTAATGATAAAGTAATGAACACAAGTACTTCTAATCATCAAGGATTAGAAATAGGAAGAGTACTCGAAGTAACCCCTAAAAAAATAAAAATTAAATTAACAAATAATCTATATCAAGAAGATGGCATCAGATTTAAAAACAGTAACCTAGGTATGATAGCTAACTTCATATATAACGAAAAAGATTTACTCATAAATACTGCTAATAAAGGAGATATAATCTATCTAGATAATAAAATAAATTTAAAAGAAAAAGATATACTTATTAAAACTTCCAGTGGGCATCTAGATGAAGAAATACTATCTACTAGTGAAAAGAAAATAATTACAACTATTGATGTATCGCAAATAAATGATTATCTAGAGATAACATTCAAAGATACTAATGGTAATAAAGTTAGTGCTAAAATAAAAACAGAAGTACCACAAAAAAGACCTACAACTAATGAAGAAATAAAAGAAAAACTAACTAAATTAGGAAATACTCCATTTATATGTAGTAAAATAAATATAAATATAAATAAAGATATCTTTGTTAATATGAAAGATTTGAATAACATAAGAAGATTACTTATAAATAACCTAACAGAAGCAAGAACCAGTATTAAGAGAGACCTTATCGTTAATGAACATCCATTAGATTATAATGAAGAAACAAACTACTATACTGAAATATCTGTTCTTGCCCGAAATAAAGATCAAGTAGAAGCCTCTCTTGACATGAATGTTGATAGAATATATCTGGGTAGTGATTTATATGAAAAATATAAAGGTAACAGCAAAGTATATTTAAGACTAGAAAGAGTAAATAGTACCTATCATTGTACCACTAGTAACATCCTTGCCACTGAATTAGGAGCTATAAATAAGTACAAAAATAATAATCTAATTAGTGACTATTACTTAAATGTAGTAAATAATTATAGTATCAAGTTTCTTCTTGATAATGGTGTTAAAAGAGTAACGTTATCCCCAGAAATAAATTATAACTATCTAGATGATTACATCAAAGATAAAGTAGAAATTATTATCTATGGTACCATTGAAAATATGCTTACCAAGTCCTGTCCAATCAAAGAACTAAAGATGTGTCCGTGTAAGAAAGAAGATATTTATTTTTTAGAGGACATAAATAAAAATAGATATAGAATTCTTCATAACAATTGTCTAACTCATATCATGCACTATAAAAAAATAAATTATATAGACAATATAGAATATTACAAAAATATTGGTATTAGATCATTTAGACTAGAATTGCTTGATGAAACTTATGATGAAGTAATTAAATTAATTAATGAAATAAAGAAATAATTATTAATATATAACCTATGAAGCCTAAGGTCTTCATAGGAACCATAGAGCTTGTAATCTCTATGGTTAAAATATTGTTTTATATAGTAAACTACCAAAAAATATTCTTTAGGGAGTCTATAGCCTCCCTAAAGCCTCTTAAATCTATAGTTTTAAGAGAAAAAAATAACACAATACCAGTTGACAAATCAAATATTTAGTCATATAATTAATACATATTAAATGCAATGACGAGGACACGATTATATATATTTTATTCATAGAGAGTTAGTGGTTGGTGTAAACTAATAATAAAAATATATAATTACTACCTCAGAGTGGAATGCAAACATTTCCGGTTAACAACCGTTATCAAAATTAAGGCCAAAGAAGGATGGTACCGAGATAATACTCTCTCCTTCAGAAGGTCTTTTTTTCATTAAAGGGAGGTTTAAAAAATGAAAAACACTTACATACCTATAGAGGTAATGCAAAAAGGTAAAAAAAGTAGATGGCAAATGGATGTAACAAATCTAGGACTTGAAGAATTAATATCATTAAAAAATGAGTTAAGTGGAGCATCAGTAAACTGTTTAGATGCCATTATTTATGATAGAACATGTTCATCATCCTTTATGCATCAAATGTACAAAGAAAGAAAACAAACAGGTAAAAGAAAAATTCAAAAGAAAATAAGAAGAAGATAAGAAAAGGAGATAGATAATATGATAAATATCAAAGAAAATGAAGATTTAAGTAGATTAAATCACTCTTGTGCTCACTTACTTGCACAAGCTGTAAAACACTTATATCCAAATGCTAAATTTTGGGTAGGACCAGTAATTGAAGATGGATTTTATTATGACATTGATTTAGGTGATGAAGTAATAAAAGAAGAAGACTTACCAAAGATTGAAAAGGAAATGAAAAAAATATCTAAAGATGGTAAGAGAATAGTAAGACACGAGATAACTAAAAAAGAAGCTCTAGAAATGTTTCATGATGATCCATATAAAATAGATTTAATTAGTAGAATGGATGAAAAAGAACAAGTAATATCTTGTTACACTCAAGGAGACTTCACTGATCTTTGCCGTGGCCATCATGTTGATACAGTAAAAGAATTAAAATACTTCAAACTAATTAAAGTATCCGGAGCCTATTGGAAGGCTGATTCAAATAACAAAATGCTTCAGAGAATATATGGCGTATGCTTTAGAAATGAAGAAGATTTAAATAATTATCTTCAAGAACTTGAAGATCGTAAAGCAAGAGACCATAGAAAGATAGGTAAAGACTTGGATATCTTTATGAATCATGATCTAGTAGGTAAGGGAATGCCTTTATGGTTACCAAATGGTTCAATAGTAAGAAAAGAACTAGAAAACTATATCTATCATAAAGAGCAGAAATTAGGTTATTCTCACGTATATACACCTTGTGTTGGAACAGTAGACTTATATAAGACTTCTGGTCACTGGGATCACTATCAAGAAAATATGTTCCCATCAATGAAAGTAGATGATGAAGAGTTTGTACTAAGACCAATGAACTGTCCACATCATATGTTAATCTATGGAAATACTATCCATTCATATCGTGAATTACCAATCAAAATAGGAGAATTTGCTACAGACTTTAGATATGAAGCTTCAGGAGCAGTAAAAGGTTTAGAAAGAGTAAGGTGTATGTGTCAAAATGATGCCCATCTATTCGTAAGACCAGATCAAATAAAAGAACAATTCAAAGAAGTAGTAAGTCTAATACTAGATGTCTACAAGGACTTTGGTTTAAAAAATTATACTTTCAGATTATCCCTTAGAGATCCTGAAGATAAACATAAATACTTTGATGATGATGAGATGTGGAATAATGCTGAAAATGAATTAAGAGAAGTTCTTAATGAGATAGGTGTACCATATCACGAAGCCATTGGAGAGGCAGCTTTCTATGGACCTAAATTAGATGTTGAAGTAAAACCAGCAGTAGGACCTGAAGTAACTCTATCAACTTGTCAATTAGATTTCTTATTACCAAGAAGATTTAACTTATCATACATAGATAATAATGGTGAAAAGAAAGTACCAGTAGTTCTACATAGAGCTATATTTGGAACATTTGATAGATTCACTGCCTTCATTCTTGAAGAAACAAAAGGAGCTCTTCCATTATGGTTATCACCAGTACAAATAAATATTATCCCAGTAAATAACGAATATCACCTAGAATACGCTACTAACTTATTAAATAAACTAAGAGATAAAGAGTTCCGTGTGGAACTAGATTCTCGTGATGAAAAGATGGGTTATAAAATAAGAGAAGCTCAGACTAAGAAGATACCATACACTCTAGTACTAGGTAATAATGAAAGAGATAATAATACTATAACATATCGTAAATATGGTGAAGAATCTACTACTACAATGAATACTGAAGAATTTATCACTATGATTGAAGAGCAAATAAAAGAATATAAATAACATAAAAATGTAAAGTATACAACTACTTTACATTTTCTATATAAAAGGAGAACTTATGACAAAAGAAGAACTATTACAAAAATTAACACTAGTGGCTATGAATCATGCTGATATTACTACTTTGGACAAACCAATTATAGGTACTCATTCCTTAGCTCCTTGTCTTGGAATACTTCTATATGATGAAGAAAAGAAAATAGCCCTCGTTGCTCATGCCAGATCAGGAAACCCAATTCCTGCTTTAGATGAGTTATTTACCATTATCTATAAAAACAGATTATCTAGTACTAAGTTCAAGTATAAAATATTTGATGGTTACTACAAAGAAGAAGCAAAGTTTTATCATACCAAAGAAATAATAGAGAAACATTTCAAAGAATATATACCCTTTAATGAAGAAGAAATACCAAGTACTGCTCTTCTAAAGAATCCTAACCTTGAAGCCAACGAATTCTATTTTGATGCTTCGACTGGTAAGTTTGTAACTAGTGAGGCATTAGAACTTTTACTAGAAGATAGCACCATTACTGAAGAAGAAAATAAACCAAGACATAGATAATAAATACAAAAGTGTGTAAAGTATACTAATTACTTTGCATTTTTTCTATCTATTTGCTATAATATAAGTGGAGGTAATATGAAAGAAAAAGCACTTGAAGTATTAAAAAAATTATCTGAATACAACTATGAATCCTACCTAGTAGGAGGTTATCCCAGAGATCTAATATTAGGAAGAAAAACTAATGATATAGATATTTGTACAAGTGCAACTCCTAAAGAAATATTAGAAATATTTGATGATGTTATTGTATCAGATATGCAATATGGATCTGTAGTAATTGTATATAAAGGCTGTAAGTTTGATACCACTACATTTAGAAAAGAAATAAAGTATGAAAGTAATCGAAAACCAGTAAAAATAAAATATATCAAAGACATCAAAAAAGATCTTTTACGAAGAGACTTTACTATCAATACTCTATGTATTGATAAAAATGATAACTTACTAGATATACTAAATATAAGAAGTGATTTAGATAACAAATTACTTAAAACAGTGGGTAATCCTAGATATCGTATTAAAGAAGATTCTCTTAGAATACTTAGATGTATAAGATTTGCTACTATACTAGATTTTGATATAGAAGAAAAAACTAAATACTTCTTAACTAAATATAGTTATCTCTTAAAATCATTATCTATAAATAGAAAGAAAGAAGAACTAGATAAAATATTTCTATCTAAGAATAAAGAAAGAGGAAGAAGACTACTATTAGAATTAAATCTTACTAATGCTTTAGATTTAGATAAATTAGCCACAATTACTATGTGTACTGATCTTACAGGTATTTGGTGTCAGCTAGAAGTAGATGATATCTATCCATTTACTAAAGTAGAGAAAGAGCAGATGTCTAAGTTAAGAGAACTATTAAAGTATGATAAAATAGATAACTATCTACTATATAAATATGGTTTATATCTATGTACTGTCTATGCTGAAATAAAAGGTATACCAAGAAGAAAAATAAATGCTATGTATTCTAAATTACCAATACTTACAAGAAGAGATATAAATGTAACTGGTGAAGAAATATCTATGATATTAAATAAACCTCCTGGTAAATATATTAAAGATATACTTGATGATATAGAAGTAAATATACTAAATAGTAGTATTAGTAATGATAAAGAAGAAATAACTAAATATATTAAAGATAAATACTTATAGAAATATAGGTATTTTTTCTATTTTATCCCCTTAAGCCTGCAGTCTTTCGGGGCATTATGAAGCCTAAGGTCTTCATAATGAACAATTTTGTTTAAAAAACTTTGTCTAAACACTTGAAGATAATTATAGTTTATGATATAATTTATATCGATTGGTACTCAGGAAACTTTCGAAGCCTTGAGTCGTTTTTTTATTATATGATAGAGTACTAAATATAATAAGAAGTACATAATTATTACTATGAAATACTTATATATAATAATATTACTTTTAATAATGACTGGATGCACTTTTTCAAATGATTATAAAGAAGACTATAACATTCTTGAAAATAATTCTATTAGGTTTATTAAGAGTGATACCAGTATATCTTTTTTAATAAATAAGGATAATACTTTTTATCTTCTAGTGTTAAATGGGACTACTATTACTGATACTGACTATTTAATAAAAATAGATAATACTAAGTATAACATTAATTATACTGAAGAATACTTACTAAAAGATACTTTAGTACTACAAGATATCATATTCAAAATAAATGATAAAATAAAAATAATATTAAATAATAAAACATTTTGTATATATCTAGATAGATTAAATAAAGATAATTTTTTAGAATGTGATTTTATATATTTATATGATATTGATAAAGACTTCTATATAACACTAGATAGTAACCTTTTAGTACTCTTTTATGATGCCTATACCAAATTTAATTATAAATTTATGTATGAACTCTCTAAAGTATGGATAGATTCATATACCATAAGTAATGATAGTTATACAACATTAACTATCTATGAAGATAATTTCTATGTTTCTTCATATAAAATAAGAGGTAAAACTATTCACAAAAAATAAAAAAAATGATACAATCTATTATATGGAGGAGAAGTAGTATGAATAAAAAAGTATTAATAACTATTTTAATAACTATAATTCTTCTCATATTTAGTATAATTCTATATCCCATAATAAAAAATAATAACTATCAAAAGAAATTACTAAATAATATTTATGAAAATACTGATCTAAAAGATATAAAATATCTAAACAAAGATAATAACTACTACATAATAAAAACTAAAGATAAAGTACTAGTTTTAGATTTAAATTATGAAGAAGTATATAATATAAATACCAGCGAAATAAAGAAGAGTAATCTAGATTTATCTTATACAAGAAATAGTTTATACTATAAAGAAAGAATAAGAAAAAATAATAAATTAACATACAAATATTATGATATAAAAACAAATGAAGAAGTATTTACTAGTGTACTAGGAGGTTCCAATGAATGAGATAGAAAATATATTAAAAGAAAAACCAATTGTATTACCAAGATATTTATTTAATTACTATCTTAGACTAGGTATTACTCCTGAAGAATTAATAATTTTAATATTTATTATGGATAAAGGTAATAAAGTAATATATAATCCATTAGAATTAAGTGAAGAACTAGGAATGGATAAATTCAAAGTAATGGAACTATTAAATAGTTTAAATGAAAAAAAGATTATATCTATAACTGTTGAAAAAGAAAATAATAAGAGTGAAGAATATATATCATTAGAATTACTTTATAAAAAGATAGTCAATATATTAATAGATAAAAAAGAAGATAAGACACTAGATAATAGTGATATATTCTCTATATTTGAAAAAGAGTTTGGTAGAACAATATCCTCAATGGAATGTCAAATAATTAAAGGTTGGATAGATGATGGTTTTTCTCATGAACTAATAATGGAAGCTCTAAAAGAGGCTATATATAATGGTGTAACAAGTCTTAGATATATTGAAAAGATATTATATGAATGGCGTAAAAAAGGATATAAGAATAAAAAAGATATACAAGAAGCTAAAGAAAAGTACCGTGAAAGTAAAAAAGAAACTAAAGACTATTTCTTTTATGATTGGATAAATGATGATTAATAAGATACTAGATTATTTAGATGAATTATATCCTAATCCCAAGTGTGAACTAGAATATACTAAAGACTATGAATTATTAATAGCTATAGTAATGAGTGCTCAAACTACTGATAAAAGAGTTAATATGGTAAATAAAGTTTTATTTAAGAAGTATCAGAGCGTTAAAGAGTTATCAGAAGCTAGTCTTGAAGATATAGAAAAAATAATTAAACCAATAGGTACTTATAAAAAGAAGGCTGTATTTATTAAAGAAATAGCTACTAAATTAATAAATGATAATATTAAAGTTATTCCAAATGATAGAGAATATTTAAGTTCTTTTCCTGGAGTGGGTAGAAAAACTATAAATGTCTTTTTATCAGTTATTTATAATGAACCCTTAGTAGCGGTGGATACTCATGTAAATAGAGTAAGTAAAAGACTTAAACTAGCTAAAGATGGTGATGATGTCCTTGAGGTAGAAAAGAAACTTATGAAGAAAATACCTAAAGATAAATGGAATAAAGTTCATCATCAGTTAGTTTTCTTTGGTAGATATAAATGTAAGAGTATTAGTCCTTTGTGTACTAATTGTAAATTAAAAGATATATGTAAATATTATTCTGTTCACTCTAAGCCAAGGTCTTAGAGTGTTATTTATAGCCTGCTTCTCAGTCTATAAATAAATATCAGCCATATTCATTATATTCGGGGTGAATACTAAATTAAAAAGAAAGGAACATATTATGAATACTAAGTTAAATGATAAGAAAATAGTAAAATTTAAAAGAATATATATAGAAATAACTAATGTATGTAATTTAAATTGTTCTTTTTGTAGTAAATCAAGTAAATCAAATAGAGAGATGACTTCCGAAGAATTTAAAGAAGTATTAAGTAAAATAAATAACTATACAGATTATATATATCTTCATGTAAAGGGAGAACCACTTACTCACCATAACTTGGATAAGATACTAGATATCACTAAAGAATATAATAAAAAAGTATGTATTACTACCAATGGTGTATTTCTAAAAGATAGATTACCTATATTAAAAAAATATGATAATATCTATCAAATAAACATATCTTTACATAGTGAAAATAATAAAAAAAATTATCTTGAAGATATAATATCTTCAGTAAATGAGATATCTTCATATATAAGCTACCGTTTTTGGACATTAGATAATAATAAGATGGATAATAAAACCAAAGAATATATCAAAGTATTAAAAGAAGTCTATAATAAAGAAGAAATATATGATGGTATAAAACTAAAAGATAAAGTATATTTAAGCTTAGACAATAAATTTACTTGGCCAAGTATAAATAATAATTATTATAATGAAAGAGGTACTTGTCTAGGAACTAAAACTCAGTTAGCTATATTATCTGATGGTACAGTTAGTATCTGCTGTCTAGATAGTGAAGGAGTATCAAATCTAGGTAATATTTATTTAAGTACTATGGAAGATATTCTGGCTAGTGATAAATATCAAAATATTCTAAAAGGTTTTGACGATCATAAAGTATATTTAGATATATGTAAACATTGTTCATATAAAGAAAGATTTGATAAAAAGTAGCAGATAAATTTGTAAATAAAAAGTAAATAATTAGTAAAAACTTTTTACTTTTTTTCTTTTGTGATATACTAAGTATAAGTGAGGTACAATATGTGTGGAATAAATGGAATAATAAGTAAGGAAAAAGACAAAGATAAATTAATAAAAGAAATGAATAAAAAAATAGTTCATCGTGGACCTGATGCTGAAGGTATATATGTAGATGATAATGTTGCTTTAGGTCAAAGAAGATTATCAATAATCGATCTTGTTGGTGGTAATCAGCCTATATATAACAAAGATAAAAGTATTTTAATAGTATATAATGGTGAAGTATATAATTATAAAGAATTAAAAGAAGAATTAACTGAATATGAATTTCAAACAAACTCTGATACTGAAGTAATATTACATGGATATGAAAAGTGGGGTAAAGAATTACCTAAAAAGTTAAGAGGTATGTTTGCATATGCTATCTACGATAAGAATAAAAATGAAATATTTATATCTAGAGATCATTTTGGTATTAAACCATTATACTATTATCAAAATAAAGATGTAATATTATTTGGTTCAGAAATAAAAAGTTTTTTAGCTCATCCTAAATTTAAAAAAGAATTAAATAAAGAGTTAATAGGGCCATATCTAACATTTAGTTTTACTCCAACAGATGAAACATTCTTTAAAGATGTTTATAGATTGCCTGGTGGTCACTCTATGACTATTAATGTTAAGACTAAGAAAATAAAAATAGAAAGATATTTTAAAGTTGAGTTTTCTAATACTAAAGAAAGTTTTGATGAGGTAGTAGAGGAAATCTCTAAAGCAATGAATGATTCAGTAAAACATCATTTAATAAGTGATGTTGAAGTTGGTTCTTTCCTTTCTAGCGGTGTTGATTCTTCTTACTTAGTAAGTTTAGCAAAACCAGATAAAACTTATACTATTGGTTTTGATTTAGCTAAATATAGTGAAATAGAATATGCTAAAGATTTAACTGATAAATTAAAAATAAAGAATATTAGTGAAAAAATATCTAAAGAAGAATATATGAAAGCTATTCCTGATGTCTACTACCACATGGATGAACCAACTGCTGATGGCTGTGCAATAGCGGTATACTTCTTATCAAGACTTGCTAGTAAAGATGTAAAAGTAGTACTATCAGGAGAAGGAGCTGATGAGTTCTTTGGAGGCTATAATAGTTATGATGATAACTTCTATACTAAATTACCATTATTTGTAAGAAAGACACTTGCTAGTATTTGTAAAGTACTTCCTAAAAATAAAATAACTAGATATATAATAAGAAGAGGAATGTCAATTGAAGAATCTTATGTTAGTATAAATAGAACTTATTATGATGATGAATTAAAAGATGTACTTAAATATAAAGATTATATAAAAAATAAAGATATAACTAAAGAAGTATATGAAGAGTATAAAGATTATGATAAATTAAATAAAATGCTTGCAGTAGATATAAGATATTGGCTAAGTAATAATATTCTTACTATTGTAGATAGAATGACTATGGCTCATTCTATAGAATCTAGAGTACCATTTACTGATATAGATGTTTTTAAAATATCTAGTATATTACCAAAGAAATATAAAGTAAGTGAAGGTACTACTAAAGTGGCTTTAAGAGAGGCTGCTAAAAAGGTAATACCAAATGATGCTTATAAAAAGAAAAAACTAGGTTTTCCAGTACCAATTAGAGAATGGATAAGAGAAAATGATTTCTATAACGAAATAAAAAATACATTTAATACAGATATATCTAAAGAATTATTTAATACGGATTATCTAATGAAAATATTAGATGAACATAAGAATAAGGTAAAAGATAATTATCGTAGAATATGGGCTGTATATAGTTTCTTAAAATGGTATGAAGAATACTTCATAAAAAGATAATAAAAAGCTTTTTATCCTTAATTAATTATGATATAATATCGCATGAGGTATAATATGAATAAATTAGGTATTGATAATAAACAGTATATTGAAAACATTGAAATAAAGTTAGTAGAACATAAGATGAACATTATTAGTAGTAATTTCACTTTTAATGAAGAAGAATTGAAATTGGAATATATAAAAAAATTGCATAGTTTTTTATTTGGAGATATTTATTATAATGCTGGTAATTTTTCTAACAGAATAAATACAAAAATAATAATGATGGCTAACAAAATAATTGATGATATTTATGATATGTTAGAATATATTAATTATGATGAAGTAAAAGAAATGATAGAAAATAAAATAAAAGAATTGATCGGGTTGCAATTATTTGATGATGGTAATAATAGGGTAATTATGTGTTATTATAATTTATTGATAGAACCTTATATAAAAAGTTCGGAAAGAGGTAGATAAAATGACTGATATTGAAATTGCAAGAAGTATAAATCCTAAAGATATAACTGAAGTAGCCAAAACTCTTGGTATTGAAAATAAAATAGAATTATATGGTAGTAATAAAGCCAAAATATCTTTAGATTTATTAGATAAAAAAAGAAATAGTAAATTAGTTTTAGTAACTGCCATAAATCCCACTCCAATGGGTGAGGGTAAAACTACGGTCTCAATATCTTTAAATGATGCTTTGTGTAAATTAGGTAAGAAAAGTATTTTAACACTAAGGGAACCATCACTAGGACCAGTATTTGGTGTGAAGGGAGGAGCTACCGGAGGAGGATATGCTCAGGTAATACCCATGGAAGATATTAATCTTCACTTTACTGGGGATTTTCATGCCATAACTACTGCTAATAATTTATTATGTTCAGTGATAGATAACCATATCTATCAAGGCAATACTTTAAATATTGATAAAGTAATATTTAAAAGATGTTTAGATTTAAATGATAGACAGTTAAGGGTAATAAATACAGGGTTATCAAAAGAAAAAAATACTAAAGAGAGAATTGATGGTTTTGATATAACTGCTGCTTCTGAAATAATGGCCATTTTATGTCTTAGTAAAGATTTAAATGACTTAAAAAGAAGAATTGGTAATATTGTAATTGGTTATGATAATAAAGGAAAAGAGATAACTGCTAGAATGTTAAAGGCTGATGGGGCAATGACTGTTTTACTAAAAGATGCTATAAAGCCTAATTTAGTTCAAACTCTCGAAGGTAATCCATGCATCATACATGGTGGACCATTTGCTAATATTGCTCATGGTTGTAATAGTGTAATAGCTACTAATATTGCTATGTCACTAGGAGATATAACTGTAACTGAGGCCGGTTTTGGAGCAGATTTAGGAGCAGAAAAATTTTTAGATATAAAATGTAGAAATATTAATACTCATCCTGATGCAGTAGTTCTAGTAGCTACAATTAGATCACTTAAATATCATGGTGGTATGCCTAAAGAAGATATAACCAAAGAAAGTATTGATTATTTAGAAAAAGGTATGAATAATTTATATAGACATATACATAATTTAAAAGAGGTATATGGTCTTAATGTAGTCGTAGCTATTAATAGATTTAGTACTGATACTGATAAAGAAATTAATTATCTAGAAGAAGAATTAAACAAGATAGATATAGATTATGCAGTTACTAATGGTTATTTATTAGGCAGTGATGGCAGTATAGACTTAGCTAGAAAAGTTTTAGATAATATTAATAAACCTAATAACTTTAACTATGCTTATGATATAAATGATAGTATTAAAGAAAAGATATACAAAGTATCTACAAAAATATATGGTGCTAAAGATGTAGAGTATTCAGATGTAGCTTTAGAAAAACTATCACTACTCGAAGAAAAATATAATAATGTACCAATATGTATTGCTAAAACACAGTATTCATTATCGGATGATCCAAAGAATTTGGATCCTAAGAAAGACTATAATATTCATGTGACAGATCTTGTATTAAAGAGTGGTGCAGAATTTATCGTAGTCTTAACTGGAGATATAATGACTATGCCAGGATTACCAAAAGTACCTAATAGCGAGAATATAGATATTATAGATGGTGTAACTATAGGAATATTTTAATATTCCTTTTCTTTATAAATGCTTTATTTTATTAAAATAATGTGCTAAAATACTAAAAGAAAGAAGGAAGAAGTATGAAAGTAGGAATATGTTCATTAGGATGTAAAGTTAATATATATGAAAGTGAATTAGTTACTAATATATTAAAAAATAATAATTATACAGTAGTGGATTTTGAGGATAAAGCAGATATATATATAATAAATACTTGTAGTGTAACTAATGAAAGTGATAAGAAAAGTAGAAAGATGATAAATAGGGCTAAGAAGAATAATCCTGCTGCTATTATTATAGTAATGGGTTGTTATAGTCAGGTTAATGCTGAAGATATTGATGTTGATATTGTCTTAGGTAATAGAGATAAGTCTAAAATAGTAGAAATAATTGAAGAATATATAAAAACAAAACAAAAGAAAAAAATAATATATGATTTAACTAAAGTAGACTTTGAAAAGATGGAAATAACTAATTTTGATAGTCATACTAGAGCTTTTGTTAAAATACAAGATGGATGTAATGCCTTCTGTTCTTACTGCATAATACCGTATGTAAGAGGAAGAGTAAGAAGTAAAGATCCTGATGATGTTATTAAAGAGGTAACAGCACTAGTGGAAAAGGGTTATAAAGAAATAGTACTAACAGGTATTCATACAGGCAGGTATGGAACTGATATAAATACTAATCTTGAAGAACTATTAAATAAATTAGTAAATATACCAAATATATATCGTATAAGATTATCTTCAATAGAGATAAATGAAATAACTCCAGGTATAAAAAAATTATTAAAAGAAAATAAAGTGATGGCTAAACATTTACATATACCATTACAATCAGGATCTGATAAAATATTAAAACTTATGAATAGAAGATATAACAAAGAAGAATTTCTATCTATGGTAGATAATTTAAGAGATATACCTGATATATCTTTAACTACTGATTTAATCGTAGGCTTTCCAAATGAAGGTGAAGAAGAATTTAATGAGACAATAGATACTCTAAAAGAAATAGGCTTTACTAAGATTCATACTTTTCCATATTCTAAAAGAAAGGGTACTCCAGCGGCCATTATGGATAATCAAGTATCTCCTGAAGAAAAGAAAAAGAGAGTACATAGAATATTAGACTTATCTAATAGGTATGAACATAATTTCTATGAAAGTAAGATAGGCAAAATCTATGATGGTGTAGTAGAGGTTCATTCTAATGGTACTACTATTGTTCATACTTCTAACTTTATACCAGTAATTATTAATGATATAGTAGAAGAAGGAACTATAGTAGATGTTAAAATAGAAAAAGTAGAAGATTTAAAAGTATATGGAAGAATAGTTTAAAAGGAGAATAAATATGAGTGAAAACAAGTATGTATATCACGGAAGTCATATACCTAATTTAAAAGTAATTAAACCACATAAGAGTACACATATGCAGAACTGGGTATATGCCACATCTTCAAAAGCAGTTGCCACCATTTTCTTAAGTAACAAACATAGTGATTTATATTATTACTTAGGTGGTAATGACGAAGATAACAATCTTGTTCTCGTAGAAAGAAAAAAAGGTATGTTTAAGGATATATTTAATGTATCTGGTTCTATTTATAAACTTAGTTCTAAAAACTTTCTTAATGGTATTACTGGTTGGTCTATGGAAGTTGTAAGTAATAGAGAAGAGCAAGTACTTGAAGAAGAAAAAATAACAGATGTTTATGAAGAACTAATAAAATTTAATGATGAGGGAAAAATTAAATTATATTTATATCCTAACAGGCCTAGTTATATTCCTTTAGATAATAATGATTTAATACCTAAAGTAATTAGATGGTCAAAAAAAGGATTAAAAATAGGAAACTTCTTTGAATTGTATCCAGAACTTACTGATAGGTTCTATGAAGAATTAGAAAAAACTAAATAGTAATATATGGAAGAATAGTTTAATATTCTTTCTTTTTTTCATAATATGTAATGACAATGTAATGACTATAAATTAGAAGTATGTTATTATTAATACGAAGAAAGGAAGTGTGAATTGTGAATAATACTTCTAATACTACTAATTTAAATGTTAGAGTGGATGCAGCTTTAAAGAAAGAGTCAGATATGTTATTTAAAGATTTGGGTTTAAATATGAGTACTGCAATTAATATGTTTTTAACACAATGTGTAAAAACTTCCAGTATACCATTTAATATTTCAGAGCCTAAACCAAGCAGACAACTGAAAAGAGCATTAAAAGAAGCAGAACGCATTGCTAAACGCCCTGAAAGATATAAAAGCTATGATAATATAGATGATTTATTTAAGGACTTAGATAGTGATGATTGATTTAAATATAAAGCTTAAATATAAAACTAGATTTACTAGTGATTTTAAGAAAAATTATAAGAAAATTAAAAAACAGGGTAAAGACATAAATAAATTGCGTCAGGCTATAGAAAAATTAGCTAATAAAGAGAAGTTAGATGAAAAGTATCAAAATCATATGCTAAATGATGGTAAAAAGTATAAAAATTGCAGAGAATGTCATATAGAACCAGATTGATTACTAGTATATCAATATATAGAAGATGAACTTATTTTATTACTTGTTACTATAGGTAGTCATGGTGAAATATTTTAAAGCAGAATAAACCTAGAGTCAAAAAATATAACTCTAGATTTTTAAATTAAACTATTTATGGGAAATTATGTTAAATAATTGACATCAAAAAAGAGTAATGCTATAATTCATATAGTCAAGAAATTAAGCAAGGATACATAATATAAAAATGGAGGTTAAAATGATAAAATTACTAAAAAAACTGACTAAAAAAGATTGGCTTTTTGTATTTATAAGTGTACTTTTAATAGTATTTCAAGTATGGTTAGAATTAAAAATGCCAGATTACATGTCTAATATTACTCAGTTAGTTCAGACTAAAGGAGCAGACATAAAAGATATTTTAAGAGAGGGTTCTTATATGCTACTATGTGCTCTAGGGAGTTTACTTAGTGCGGGAATAGTAGGATACTTTATTTCAGGAATAGCGGCTTCTTTCTCATTTAATGTAAGAGAGGCTATCTTTAAGAAAGTACTTAATCTAGATACTAGTGAAATAAAGAACTTTTCTACTAGTAGTCTAATAACAAGAACTACTAATGATATAACTCAGGTAGAGATGTTATTGGGAATGGGTCTTCAATTAATGATAAAGGCTCCAATTACTGCAGTATGGGCTGTTACTAAAATATTAGGTAAGAGTCTAGAATGGAGTATGGCTACAGCGGTAGCAGTCATTATTCTAATTACCACTATAATTATTCTAATGATTATAGTTATGCCAAGATTTAAGATAGTTCAAAATCTTATTGATAAGATAAATTCAGTAACTAGAGAAAATTTAACTGGTATTAGGGTAGTAAGAGCATTTAATGCTGAAAAATATCAAGAAGATAAATTTAATAAAGTAAATAATGATTTAACCAATACACAAATGTTTAATCAAAAAGCATTTAATATTCTTGGTCCTATGATGAATATAGTGATGCATACCCTAACATTATCTATCTATTTCATTGGAGCTTTTCTAATTGATAAGGCTTTAATGGGAGATAAAATCGTTTTATTTGGAGATATGATTGTCTTTTCATCATACGCTATGCAGGTAATAATGTCTTTCTTAATGCTTGCTATGATCTTTATGATGTTACCTCGTGCTAATGTGTCTGCGAAAAGAATAAATGAAGTACTAGATACAGAAGTAACAATTGAGAATGGTAAAGTAACTAAGAATAAGAATGGTTTAAGGGGGACTGTTGAATTTAAAAATGTATCATTTAAATATCCTGATGCTGATGAATATATCTTAGAAAATATTAGTTTTACTGCTAATGAAGGTGATACTGTTGCTTTTATAGGATCTACTGGTTCTGGTAAGAGTACATTAATAAATTTAATACCAAGATTCTATGATGCTACTGATGGTGAAATACTAGTAAATGGTATTAATGTTAAAGATTATAAAGAAGAATATTTACATAATATTGTTGGATATGTTCCTCAGAAAGCTGTTATGTTCTCTGGTACTATCGAATCTAATATTACTTATGGTAAGAGTATTTTAGGTAAACCTGATAAAAAGAAGATTAATGAAGCGTTAAAAGTATCACAGGCTTATGAGTTCGTTTCAAAACTAGATAAGAAAGAAAAAAGTCATATAGCACAGGGCGGTACTAATGTTTCAGGAGGTCAAAAACAAAGATTGTCAATTGCTAGAATTATTGCCAGAAGTCCTGAAATATATATATTTGATGATTCGTTTAGTGCTTTAGACTATAAAACAGATTCAGTACTAAGAAAAGAATTAAAGAAATATACTAAGAAGGCTACTAGTCTAATTGTAGCACAAAGAATAGGAACGATTATGAATGCTGATAAAATAATTGTTTTAGATAAGGGTAAATGTGTTGGTATGGGTACTCATAGTGAACTTATGAAAACTTGCGAAGTGTATAAAGAAATTGCTCTTTCACAAGTGACAAAGGAGGAACTAGAAAATGCATAACGGTAAAGAAGAAAAAAGAAATACTCCTCCAAGAGGGGGTCATGGCCCAATGAGGACCATTGAAAAGCCAAAGAATTTTGGCGAGGCTCTATCTAAATTATTTAAAAGTTTAAATGATTTTAAAGTACTACTAATAATATCTTTAGTACTAGCGGGTCTATCAGCAATCTTAGCTTTAGTATCACCAGATAGATTATCTGATTTAACTGATGAGATATCTAAAGGTTTAACTATTAATACTACTAATATGGAGAAATTACAAGATGATTTGTTAACTAATCTTAATGAAGATACTTTTGCAGGTATATTAAATCTAAATATTGATGAGAATACTATCTATAAAGTAAATACTGCAGGTATATCAGCTTTAGATAAAGAAACATTTAATAATACTATCAGTGCTATGAATAAAGAAAATGCTATTACTTCATTAGGTAAATTACCAGATAGTGTATTAGATATTATACTTGAAGATTCTACATATAATGATATTTTAATAACTAAGGAAGATAAAATTAATCTACTTAAATCATTATCTAATTATAATAGTGAGACTAAAGATTATTCATTTATAACTAAACTTCCTGATAGTATAAATAATGTCTTATTTCCTAGTTCTACTATTGATAATATTGAAATAACTACTAAAGATAAAGTAGAATTTATTAGTAAGATGTCTACCTTAAAGAAAAATGCTTCAGTAAATGAAATATATAAAATAGTAGAAACATTACCTGATAGTATTCAAAAATTAGTTAATCCAAAGATGAATATTGAAAAAATAACTAAGATGGCTACTATATTATTAATTATATATGTAATAAGTGCTACATTTAGTTATCTTGAGGGTATATTTATGGTTAAAGTAGCTAATAGCTATGCTAGAAGATTAAGAAATAAAATATCTTTAAAGATAAATAAATTACCTCTTAAATTCTTTGATCATAACCTATCAGGAGATATTTTATCTAGAGTAACTAATGATGTAGATACAATTGCTCAGTCATTAAATCAAAGTTTATCTACTTTAGTATCTTCAATTACATTATTCCTAGGTTCTATTATTATGATGTTTGTAACTAACTATATACTAGCTATTACTGCTATTGTATCTAGTTTGGTAGGATTTATACTAATGTTTGTAATTCTTAATAAATCACAAAAGTATTTTACTAAGAGACAAGAAGAACTTGGTAATTTAAATGGTTACATAGAGGAAGTATATTCTGGATTAAATGTTGTTAAAACTTGTAATGGGACTGATGAGTCTACTAAAGAATTTGATAAGTTAAATAAGAGACTTTATACTTGTAATAGAAAGAGTCAGTTTTTATCAGGATTAATGCAACCTATCATGGGCTTTGTTGGTAACTTTGGTTATGTTGCTGTATGTGTAGTAGGTTCTCTTCTAGTATCAAAAGATATTATATCATTTGGTACAATAGTAGCCTTCATAATCTATGTAAGATTATTTACTAATCCGTTATCACAAATAGCTCAGTCTATGACTTCACTTCAGACAACAGCAGCTGCTAGTGAAAGAGTATTTGATTTTCTAGAGGAAAATGAAATGCCTAAAGAGACAAATATTACTAAGAAGTTAGATAAGAATAAAGTAAAAGGAAAAATAGAATTTAAAAATGTTAAGTTTGGCTATGATGAAGATAAGATTATAATTAAAGACTTTACTGCTACTGCAAAACCAGGTCAAAAGATAGCTATTGTTGGTCCAACAGGAGCAGGTAAAACTACTATGGTAAACTTGCTTATGAAGTTTTATGAAATAAATTCTGGTGATATTAAGATTGATGGTGTATCTATTAAAGATTTGACTAGAGAAAACATTCATGATTTATTTACTATGGTACTTCAAGATACTTGGTTATTTAATGGTACTATTAAAGAAAATATTGTTTATAATAGAAAGAATATTAGTGATAAGAAAGTAAAAGAAATATGCAAAGTAGTAGGAGTGGATCATTTTATTAAGACACTACCTAATGGTTATGATAGTGAGATATCTGATACTGATTCTATTTCAGCAGGACAAAGACAGTTACTTACTATTGCTCGTGGTATGATTGAGAATGCTCCTTTCTTAATCCTAGATGAAGCTACATCTAATGTAGATACTAGAACTGAAGAATTAGTACAAAAGGCTATGGATAAGTTAATGGAGAATAAGACATCATTTATTATAGCCCATAGATTATCTACTATTAGAAATGCTGATTTGATATTGGTTATGAAAGATGGTAATATTATTGAGACTGGTAATCATGATAAGCTTATGAAAGAGAATGGTTTCTATGCTAGTTTGTATAATTCTCAGTTTGAAAGTTTAAAATAATTATTTGTTTATCCTCTTAAGTCTAGGTCTTAAGAGGCAAAAGAGAGCCTTAAAATAAGTCTCTCTTTTGAATATTTTGGTTATAAAATATCTAGTTTTATTTTAATATTTATAGTATAATCTTAATATGAGTTCTTGCAAAATACTAGAATAATAAATATAAATATTAGAGAAAGAAGGAATAATATATGATATATTTAGATAATAGTGCTACTACTATGGTAGATGATAGAGTACTAGAGACATTTAATAAAGTATGTAAAAATTATCCAGGTAATTCTAATTCATTACATAGTTTAGGAATAAAATCAAAAGAATTAGAGGATTATGCTACTGAAAAGATAAGCAATTTACTAGGAGTAAAACCTAGTGAAATAATATATACTTCAGGAGCTTCTGAATCAAATAATACAGTATTAAAGGGAGTGGCTTCTAAATATAGAAATCGTGGTAATCATATAATTACTACACATCTAGAACACTCATCAGTATTAGAAACTTGTAAATATTTAGAAAGCAAAGGCTTTATTATTGATTATGTTAAAATAAAAGATAATGGTTTAATAGATATAGATGATTTAGAAAGATTATTAACAGATAATACTATTTTAGTTTCAGTAGCTTATGTTGATAGTGAACTGGGTATAAGGCAAGATATAGATACTATTGGTAAGATAGTAAAAAAATACCCTAAGTGTTATTTCCATGTTGATGCTACTCAGGCTATTGGTAAAATAAAGGTAGATCCTACTAGTATAGATTTTATTAGTATGTCTGCTCATAAAATATTTGGTTTAAAAGGGATAGGTTTATTAATAAAAAAAGATAATATTGTTATTGATAATTTAATTCATGGAGGAAAGAGCACTACTATCTATCGTAGTGGGACTCCAGCATTACCATTAATATGTAGTCTTATGAAAGCCTTGGAATTAGTTATTCCAAATATAGATAAAAATTATGAATATTTATCATCTCTAAGTAATAAGATAAAAGATAATTTAAAGAAGTATGGTAGTATTCATATAAATAGTACTGAAAACAGTATTCCATATATTATTAATTTTAGTGTAATTGGAGTAAAACCAGAGACATTTATTCATACTATGGAAGAAGAGGATATTTATCTATCCACTAAAAGTGCTTGTTCTACTAGTGATGTATCATTATCAGTAGATAGCATATATCATAATAGAGAAATATCTATGAGTAGTATAAGAATAAGTTTAAGTTATAAAAATACTGAAGAAGAGATAGATAAGTTTATCAAAGCATTTGATAAAATATATAACAAATTAGTGTTTAAAAAATAAAATGTTGTTACATAATAAAATTAGAGTTAAGAAGTTTTTAATTAGGTAGAGGTACTTAAGATATAAAACTTCTTTTTCTTTGGTTATTTAATATAATTAATGACTAATAATTGACAAAAACATAAAATATGCTATAATAGTAAACCATCTGAGAGAATTATTGGGGGTTTTATGAATAAGAATAAAAAAATAATATTAATAATAACTTTTATCTTAGTAATATTATTGTTATTAATTGGCTTGTATCTATATAAGTTAAATAGAAAAAAAGATTATTACTTAAATATGGATATAGAATCAAATAATAATGTTAATAATCCTATTAACTATGAAGAAGTTATCAATAACCTAAGAGAAGAATATAATAATAAAGATATTAAAGGTGTCTTGGAAATAGATAATACTGATTATATCGTACCAATATTACAAGGTAGTGATAATAACTATTATTTAAATCATGATGCTTATGGAAATAGAAGTGGTATGGGTTCTATCTATCTAGATTTTAGAGTGGATATTGATACCAGTAGAAAATTACTAATTTATGGTCATAATTCTTCAAATATTGATATGCCATTTAAAATACTTGAAGAGTTCTATGATAAAGATTATTACGATAATCACAAATATGCGTGGATAACCACAAGTACTACAAAAAAGAAGTATGAAATATTTTCTGTCTATGTAGAAACAAAAGATTTTTCTTACATGAATGTTAACTTTGCAAGTGATAAAGATTATCTTGAACACATAACAAAGTTAAAAGAAAAATCAATGTATGATACTGGAGTAGAAGTAAGTTCTGAAGATGAAGTATTAATACTTCAAACATGTAGTACACATAAAGATTATAGTAATTATCAAAAAAAATATTTATTAATAATATTAAGGAGGGTTTAATGAATGAAAAAAAGTTTAAAAAAGTTTACTAAGATATTAGTACTAATAGCAATGATCTTTTCAGATTTAATGACACCTATTAGTGTGTTAGCTAATGAAATAACTAATAGGGATCCTGTTAAAGGTGATGTTGGTATTGATAATAAAGTAACAAATAATGGCAATAGTGCTACTGTTAATGCAGGAAAATTTGAGATTGGAAATGCTTTAATTACTAAAAATGTTATAAAGAAAGATGCAGAAAATGGCAAATATACAGTTGAATTAAAAGTAAAAAGCAAAAGTAAGACATCAGTCCATCCGTTATATGTTGCTGTTGTATTTGATACTTCTGGTAGTATGATCTGTGATGCTGATAGAGATGGTTGGTCATTTATTTCAAATGGAAATAATGTTCATTATAGGGCAGGCGATGGTACAAATATTACATGTAAGTCCTTTAACGGAATGGTTGAAAGAGGAGAAACTCTGATTAAAGAAAAATGGGAAAGTGCTATTAGAGGTGCTATTAATTTTTCTGAAAAAATAACGGCACTTGATAATACGTATGTTTCTTTGATTCCTTTTGCTACAAAATTAAAAAATGTAATTCCTTTTAAGCATTCAAAATTGGAAATTGGAGAATTTGGTAATCCATATGGTAGTACAAATTTAGAGCAGGGAATTTTGAAGGCTAAATCAACATTAGATGCTGTTGATAATAAAAATGCACAAAAATATATATTAGTTATTAGTGATGGTTTGCCTACTGTTTATGGTGAAAATGGTATTAATGATTCTGCTAATAATTATGTTAATGCAAGAAATTTTGCTAAAGAAAGTGCAAAACAAGCTAAGAGTAATGGAATTAAAATATATACTGTTGGTTATGGTGTTGATAATGATCCTGAACTTGAGAATACTCTTAAGTATATTTCATCAAATACTGATATTAATGGATATTATAGTGAAAATGGCTATTATAGTCTTGCTAATACGAACAATATTATTGAAAGGTTGAGTAAAGTTTTTGATAATATTAATAAAAAAGAAATTATAACTAATGCTGTTCTTAATGATGTCATAGGAGATAATTTTAAATATATTGCAAATACAAAGAGTTCAAGTGACATTAGTATTAATAATAATAACGTAACTATTAATGTTGGTGATATTACAGAAGAAGAAAAAGTTTATTCTTTTGATATAGAAATAGCCGATAAGGATAGTGCTACTGGATGGTATAGAACTAATGGTAATGATTTAAATAATTCGTTTACATTAACTGGAAATGGATTAGCTAATTCTGTTACAAGCAGTGAAAGCGCTGAAGTGTATTGGGTACAAAATACTTATAACTATGTAATTAATTATTATAAAGATGAAATAACTAATCCTAATGATAGTAATTATTTAGGTTCTAGTGACGTAAGAAGAGCTCACAAAAATGCTAATATTACATTAAATGATAGTGATAAAAATGCTTATCTTGATAGAGCGGGAGATGGCTATGAATTTAATGGCGTAAATCCAGAAGAACTTGTTATTTCTACAGATACTTCTAAAAATGTTATAAATGTTTTATATACTGCGAAAAGATTTGGTTATAATGATGAGAGAATTACTAAGACTGCAAATATAAATATTATAACAAGTTTAGACAATAAAGTTGGCTATACAATAAAATATAACACAATGCTTAATAATGTTAGAAAAGGCGACGTGGTAAGAGTTACTATTACTGATAAATTACCACAAAGTATTGATGTTAATAATAGTGATTTAAAAAATGGTATATATGATGAAGAAAATAACACTATTACCTGGGTTATAACTTATAATGTTGAAGAGTATACAAGTAATTATCCAGTTAATGTTACTATTGATTATATGGTAAAATATACTGATTATATAAGAGTTAATGGCAATAAATTAACTAATGTTGCAAGCGGTATTACTGTAGTTAATAATAATACTACAGATGGTTCGAAAGATTCTGAAGATGTTAATGTAGAAATCAAAGGTACAGTAACTGTATACTTTAAAGATGAACAAGGAAATGATATTGCAAATAAACAAGAGTTAGGTGAGAAATTAGCAGGTACACCTTATGAAACAAGTGCAAAAGAAATAACAGGTTATACATTAAAAGAAGAACCTACTAATAAAAATGGTAACTACATTGAAGGTAATATTGATGTAATATACTATTATACTAAGAATGATGGAAATATTACTGAAAACGAACTGGTTAAAGAAGGAACTGAATTTGTAAGTAATATTAATGATACGTTTAACTATACACTTAAATATACTGGTAAAGTAGAAGAGTATGTTGGTAAAGCAAATTTAACTATTACTGATGTATTACCATTAAAAGGTACTATAGTATCAAAAGATAATAGATGTACATTTGAAAATAATACTATTACATGTACTGCAGAATATACAGTAAATGGAACTTTAGAAATAAATGAAGAATTTAATTTCCAAGTAAAATATTCTGATATAAAAGAAGATAAAATAGTAAATAGTGCTACTGCTAAATTAGCTTTAGAAAATAAGGAAGAAGAAACTACTGATGAAACAGAAACAGAAGTATACAAAGGAACAGTAGTGGCTACTTACAAAACAGATAAAGGTGTAAAATTACATGATGATGTAGAAACTACTGATTTTGCAGGAACTAATTATACTACTGAAACTAAATCATTCTATGGATATACATTAAGAGAAATACCATCTAATAAAGAAGGAACCTACATTGCTAATGAAACAATTCAAGTAGATTATGTATATATAAAGAATGAAGGAACAGTAACTGAAAACAAAGTAAATAAAGTACAAAATAACACTATTACTGATATTAATTCAGAATACAATTATGTATTAAGTTATACTGGTAAAGTAGAAGATTATGTAGGAAAAGTAACTCTTGAACTTACTGATACATTACCATATAATGCTGAAATAATATCAAAAGATAATAAATGTGTAGTAAATGGAAGAACAATAGTATGTACTGATGTATATACAGTTGATAAAGAACATCAAGTAATAAATGCTGCGTTTAACATTGTATTAAGATACACTAATGTTGGAAGTGAAGTTAAAAACATTGTTAATTCAAAATTAATATATGGAGATAAAAATGTAACTGATAAAGATGAAGTAATAGATGTTGTTCCTAGCGGAACAGTAGTAGCTACTTACAAAACTGATAAAGGAGTTACACTAAGTAATAATGTAACAACCACAGATTTAGTAGGTAAAGAATATACTACTGAGTCTAAAGAATTCTTTGGTTATACACTAAAAGAAATACCAAGTAATAAAGATGGATTATATACAAAAGAAACAACTTATGTAAACTATGTATATACAAAAAATATAGGTACTTCTGTGGAAGAACTAAATAAGGATGGTATAGAATTAGTAGGATCAATTACTGATGCCTTTGATTATACAATTACTTATAATACTGAAATTAAAGATTATGTAGGTAAGGCAACACTTACAATTACTGATATTCTTCCTTATAAGATAGATGAAGAAAAATCAAAAATTAGTAATAACTGTAAATATAATAAAGAAAATAATACTATCGTATGTAAATATGAAATGGATAATACTCCTATTATAATAAATATTGGTAATATCAATATTAATAATAATGGACAAATTGAGAATATTAATAAAAATATTATATTTAATATTGAAGAAAACTTTAAATTATACTACATTAATGTAGATAAGAAAGAAGTAACAAATAAAGTAACTGCAGAGTTAACTTATGAAAATGTTACTAAGACTACTGATGATGAACATACTACAGAAGTAGAAGAGGGAACAGTAATAGTAAATTATGTTACTAAAGACGGAGAAAAATTAACTGATAGTATTACTCTTACAGGACTTGTAGGAACTACATATGAAACAGTTAAGAAAGAATTTGATAAATATAGCTTTATAGAAGTTAAAGGCGAGGCAGAAGGAACTTATACTAAAGGACAAAAAGAAGTTACTTATGTATATGACTTAACTATTCTTCCACCACAAACTGGAGTAGAAGCAAATATGTTTATGTATGTTAATTATATATTTGCATTAATTGCTCTAGCAGTAGCTTTTAGAACATATAAGACTATAAAAAATAATTAATAAAAAAATGACTTGAGCAAATCAAGTCTTTTTTTATATTTTATATTTATTTTTGGTATTTTTTGGTTTGTGTTTAAAAAAGTCAAAAATTAATTTCTTTACATCAGTATATCTATCGTTAATAAATAAATCATGAGTTAAACCATTAATTTCTACTAAAGTAACTGAAGTAGATTTAATGTTATCATATACATAATTAACTGAAGTATCAGGAACTATTTCATCTTTAGTACCATGAATTATTAAAGTGGGGCATACTATATTTTTTACATCACTATGATGTTCACTAACTAATGACATAAACTCTTTAATCGTAGTAATTGGTACTTTAAATAATCTTGATATAACTTCTTCTTTATTATAATCTTTAAATAAGTTAGGAACAACTTTAATACTTTCTAATATATTTATTTTATTACCTTCAAACTTAAAATATTGAAAGGCAGGAGCAGCAAGTACTAGTTTTTTTACTTCTTTGTATTTACTTGCTAAGTATGCTGCAATAACACCACCCATACTATGACCAATAACATATATTTCTTTATATCCGTGCTTAATTATTTTTTCGATTTGCATCTCTGACATTTTTATCCAATCATCTTTAGTAACTTTATTAATAATAGCTTTATCATGACCAGGTAGAGTATAAGTAAATACCTTGTAATTATTAACAAATTCTAAATCATTAGGTAAATTACCATAGTCATAAGCACCACCCGCAAAACCATGTATTAAAAGTATTGCTTTTTTTCTTAACATTATCTATCACCCTCTATTAATATATTAACATAATATTAATTAATTTCAAATAGAATGTTTAATCTTTTTATTATTTTCTTCTCTAGTAAGAAAACAAAATATAATATCTTTTATATCTTGATATCGGTAGTTATTAAAAATACCATGATTAATATTATCTATGGTCCATAGTTCGACATCTTTAGATTTAACATTATCATATACATATTTAATAGAGGTAAAAGGTACTGTAGTATCTTTATTTCCCCAAAGCAGTAGAATAGGTATATTAATCTTTTTAACATCTTCATAGTGGTCATTAACTAAATAAGAAAATTCTTTAACTGTTTTAAGAGGAACTTTAAAGTATTTAGCCATCATCTCTCTAAAAGTATAATTTTTAAATATACTTGGAATTAGTTTAACACTATCGATAAAGTTAATTTTATTATTTTTAAAGTTACAAAATTCAAATGCTGGCGCGGCAAGTACTAACTTTTTCACTTCTTTATATTTACTTCCTAAGTAAGTAGCAATGACACCACCCATACTATGACCAATAACATATATTTCTTTGTATCCATATTTAATTAATTTATCTATATTATACTCTGCATCTTTTATCCAGTCATCTTTAGCAACTTTATTAATAACTAAATTACCATGACCTTTCATTGTATAACTAAATATATCAAATAAACCATTTAGTTCTAAGTCATTAATTAATTCACCATAATCATAAGTACCACCAGCAAAGCCATGAATAAATAATAGTGCTTTCTTTTTCATTTAGATTCTACCTTTCTTATATATTTAAATTTAATTTACTATAAGGTATTAATATATTGTAATCACCAAAATAATATGGTGCTATTTGATATCTTTCAAAGAAGATAATGATACCTTCATCAGTTAAAGCAATTTTTTTGAAGTTATCTGTCTTAGGACTAGTACCATCCATTAACATTTCTTTAACATCACTATTACTAAGTACTTTGTTTTTTAATAATTCTTCTCTAGATATATTAGATAATTTAATTAATATATTTTTATCTATATTAATTAAATCATTTATATTAATAAAAGAATTATTTTTAGTATTATAAATAACAGTATCAATATAATGATTAGGATGGGCTCCTCCAAGAAAAAGTTCACTATAAAATACAAGAGATATATAATCTTTATATTTATATTCTTTATAATCTATATATAATGTATAAATATGATAATTATCATCAAAGGGAGTATTCTTAATTTCTCTACTATATTTATTAATAATATATTTAATTCTTTTATTAAGTTTTCTATACTTAAAACTAGGATACTTAATACTAATTTCCAATTCATTATCTTTCTCATTAACAAATTTAACTCTAGTATTATTAATACTAATAATGAAGTAGGTAATTAATAAAGTAAAAAATATAAATAAAGATATTATAAATAAAATGTTTTTTTTCATACTAAAATATATTCTTATTAAAATATAAATATTAATATAACTTTATGTATAAATAACTCACTTATATATAATATAAGAATAGGCATATTGTTATTAGACCTAAGGCTAATAACAACACTTTAAGACTTAGACTTAAAGTGAATAAAATATAAAAAAATAATTGACAAGAATAAATAATAATTATATAATAAGTATAGATTTTCTATTACTATTAGTGACAGATAGTAGATATAAATAAGTAGAAAACGGGTAGTTCCGATAAAAACTAATAAAGAGCACATTAGTGAAATAAGGTGGCACCGCGGATATATAGTATTCGTCCTTATATAATTAATGTGTTTTTCTATTATAAGAAAGGAAGATGTATATGAAAAATAAATATAGAACAATTTATTGTGGTGAAGTATCCACTAAAAATATCGGTGAAGAAATAAGAGTAGCAGGCTGGTTAGAACAAAAAAGAAATCTAGGTAGTCTAGTATTTATGACATTAAGAGATGAAACAGGAGTAATTCAGTTAATAAGTGAAGATATTGATAGTTTTAAAGATATAACTAGAGAAAGCACTATGACTGTAACAGGAGTAGTAAGACATAGAGCTGAAGGTATGACTAATCCTAATATGAAAACAGGAGAAGTAGAAGTATTAGTATCTTCTTTTGAAGTACTAGGAGTAGCCCAAAATGTATTACCATTTGAAATAAATAGAAGTACTGAAGCTTTTGAAGATACTAGATTAAAATATAGATATCTAGACTTAAGAAATCCTAAAGTACATGATAGAATACTATTTAGAACAGAA
>OLHG01000131.1_pt1 | contig 50750 bp, 47 predicted proteins | sample 1605971 | NCBI WGS metagenome assembly OLHG01 (sample SAMN03283289) | human gut metagenome | biome: human-associated habitat; material: feces | host: Homo sapiens | place: Peru | collected 2012 | reverse complement strand
TAGATACAAATTCTTAAAAAAAGATTTTACAGAAGCAGGATATATTGAAGATGTAGTAACTAGAATAGCTTTAATTCATCCTGAAATTGCAATAAAGTTAATTAACACAGGTAAAACAATAATCCAAACACCAGGAAATAATGATTTTAAGGCAGTTATATACAGCATATATGGAAAAGACATTGCAGAAAATATATTAGAAATAAATTATAACTATGAAGATATGACAGTTACAGGAGTAATTGGAAAACCAGTTATAGCTCGTTCAAACCGTTCAAACCAATTATTCTTTGTAAATAAAAGATATGTAAAAGATAAAACTTTAACAAGTGCAGCAGAGCAAGGATATAAAGGTTTGATTACAATTGGTAAATATGGATTTTTAGTTTTAAATGTTGAAATGAATCCACAAAAGGTAGATGTTAATGTACATCCAGCAAAACTTGAAGTTAGATTTGAGGAAGAAAGTAAAGTGTTTAAGGCAGTATACCATGCTATAAGAGATGGATTATTAAAAGGAGACTTAGTTGTAGATACTGAAAAGGTAAATGAAGAAACTAAAACTGTTCCGATGGATACAATAATGGTTAGCACAGCACCAGTAGAACAAATAAAATATGACAACAAAATTGAAGAAAAGTCTTTTGGAGGACTATTTAGAAAATTCAAAAAAGAAAAAGAAGAACCAGAAGAGGAAGAAGATAAAAGTAATCTAATAGCTCAAATTTATTCTAATAAAATGGGCTTAAATGAAGTTAAAGAACAAGTAAAAGTAACAGAAGATACATCAGCATATGAATTACCTGTAAGTGGAAACACTACAGCAACAGAAAATAGTACTAAAATTATAAATAACATAAATAAACTAGAAGAATTAAAAGTAGAAGATACTCCACAAAGTTTTGATGAAATGTATATAAAAACTTTTGGAACAATGCCATCTGATGTAAGAAAACAAGTACAAGAGGAAAAAGAAAAAGAAGAAAAGCTAACAGTACAACCACAAGAAATGACGTCATTAGAAAATGTATCAATATTTAAACCACAAGAAAAAGAGGAGATTCCACCATACAAATTTATTGGAATAGCATTTTCTACATATATAATTCTAGAATTAAACAATGAGCTATATATACTAGACCAACATGCAGCACATGAAAGAATTTTATACGAAAAGGTAAAGAAAAATTATTATAGTGATTCAGAAAAAGATTCTCAATTAATGTTATTACCAGACATCATAAACTTATCACATAAAGAAATGGATATAGCAAAAGAAAACATGGATATGTTTAGAAAGGCTGGATTCACACTTGAAGAATTTGGTGAAAATACTATTAAATTAAGTGGGGTTCCAAATATATGTCTAGATCTTGATACTAAAGAATTATTTTTAGAGACTCTTGACGAAATAAATACAGTAGCAAGGACAGCTAAACAGGAAATAGAAGAAAAATTTATTGCGACAGTAGCATGTAAAGCAGCAGTAAAAGCTAATATGGTTCTTACTCAAGCAGAGGTAGATAATTTACTAAAGCAATTATTAGTACTTCCAAATCCATTTACATGTCCACATGGAAGGCCAACAGCAATAAAAATGACAAAAACAGATATTGAAAGAAAATTTTCAAGGAGATAGGAGAAAACAATGGTTATATTTATTTATCTATCTATTTTAGTATTAAATTTAATAGCAATTTTTATGACATATAAAATGTTAGGAAAAAAAATTGCCCAAAAAGAAAAAATGACATTTATAGTAGTTGGCGTTGCGATTATATATATTACAGTTTCATCAATATATTGGTTAAGCACTAGAAATATTGATTTAGGAACAGCGAAAGAGTTAGGCAAAAACTTTATAGTATTTACATTTGTACCAATAAACTGTATGGTGGTACTACCTTTTTTAGCTAGTTCTTATAAATATTTTAAACAAGGCAGATTGAAAAAACAAAATTTCCAAAATCGTATAATATTATTATCTGTAATTATGATAATTGTATTAATAATTGAATTCTTTTATTTTAAAGATATTCAAAATGGAATTTTAAACATAGTGCAATCAGCACAAAAATAAAAAGGAGAACGAAATGAAACCAAAGGTAATTATTATATGTGGACCTACAGCATCAGGAAAAACCAGCTTGTCTATTGAACTTGCCAAGAAAATAGATGGTGAAATTATTTCTTGCGATTCTATGCAAATATATAAAGATATGACTATAGGCACAGCAAAGCCTACAGTAGAAGAAATGGATGGAATACCACACCATCTAATAGATTTTGTATTGCCAAGCGAAAGGTATAGTGTAGCAGACTTTAAAAAGGCGGCTACTCAAAAAATAGAAGAAATTTTAAGCAGAAACAAAACCCCGATAATAGTTGGAGGAACAGGATTATATGTTGATGCCTTAGTATACAATATTGAATATCTAGAACTTGAAACAGATTTAAAATATAGGCAAGAATTAGAAAAACTAGTAGAACAAGAAGGATTAGAAAAGCTATATGAAAAAGCAAAACAAATAGATGGACAAGCAATGCAAAGTATCAGCCAAAATGATAAAAAACGTATAATGAGAGTGTTAGAAATATACCACCAAACTGGCAAAACTAAAACTCAACTAGAAGCCGAATCAAGGCTAACTCCACCACCATATGATTATATTGTTTTTGCCATAACTATGGATAGAGAAAAGTTATATGAAAGAATAAACCTAAGAGTTGACATCATGCTAAAACAAGGATTAATTGAAGAAGTACAAAACTTAGTAAATAAGTATAAAGAATTTCCAACAGCAATGCAAGGCTTAGGCTATAAAGAGGTGGTAGAATATTTAGATGGAAAAACTACTAAAGAAGAAATGATAGAAAAGTTAAAAATGGAAACTAGAAGATATGCTAAAAGGCAATTAACTTGGTTTAGAAAAAATAAAGACATAAAATGGATAGATGGTTTAGCACCATTAGAACAAAATATACAATATATTTTGGAGGAATACAGTGGAGAAAAAGAAAGCAAGTAGAAAGAAAAAAGTAAAGAACAAAATGAATTTAGAGGCGTTAAAAAACAATAAAAAAGCGCTAATTATTTCTGCTGCAACTCTTCTTGTCTCTATATTTTGCATTTACAAAGTAGTAGTATTTATAAAAAATCCTACAGATACATTTACCGTAGAACAAGGTAAAATATATCAAACTGAGAAAGCGGTTGGATATATTATTCGTGAAGAAACTGTAGTAAAAGGTTCAAATTATAAAAATGGAATTGAACAAATAAAAACAGAAGGTGAAAGAGTAGCAAAAGGAGAAGCCATTTTTCGTTACTATTCTTCTGGAGAGGAAAGTCTAATAAGTAAGATAAGAGATTTGGATGTAAAAATTGATGAAGCTATGTCGAAAGAAAATACTTTACTTCCAGGTGACATAAAAGCACTAGAAAAACAAATAGAGAGTCAAATAGTGTCTTTAAGAGAGGAAAACAGTATACAAACAATAACAAAAGTAAAAAAAGAAATTTCAAATAATATTGTAAAAAAAGCTAAAATTGCTGGAAAATTAAGTCCAGCAGGTTCATATTTAAATAAACTTATAAATGAAAGAAGTAATTATGAAAACAAGCTAAATGAAGGTTCGGAGAAACTGAATGCGCCAATAAGTGGAACAGTGTCATATAAAGTGGATGGATACGAAGATGTACTTACACCAAAGGACTTTTCGAAAATTACATCTAAACTTTTAAATAATTTAAATTTGAAAACTGGACAAATAGTAGCTGACAGTAAAGAAAGTGCTAAAATAATAAACAATTTTGAATGTTATATAGCTTGTATTTTAGATTCTAAACAAGCACAAGAAGCAGAGACAGAAAAGAAAATTAAATTAAGACTTTCGAACAATAAAGAAGTTACAAGCGAAATAGAATATATATCTAGAGAAGATGACAAGGTTGTAATTATATTTAAAATTGATGAACAAGTGCAAGAAATGATTAGCTATAGGAAAGTATCTTTTGATATAATTTGGTGGAGTGATAGTGGAAAGAAAATACCAAATACAGCATTAGGAAAAGAACAAAAAGGAGAAAATGAAGTTTCATATATTGTTAGAACAAGAAATGGATATCAAGATAGAATATTAGTTAAAGTTTTGAGACAAAACGATAAATATGCTATTGTAGAAAACTATACAAGTAGTGAACTAAAAGAACTTGGTTATACAAGTGAAGAGATAAAAGGAAGGAAGACTTTGACATTATATGATGAAATTCTAAAAAATCCGACATAGAAGTATTACAAAAATGTTACAAAAATATTAAATTATTATTACAAAGTCTGAAAACTATTGACAATAGAGCAAAAAAGTTAGATACTATTTACAGTTAAAAACTAAGGACGAGTAATTTTTAGGAGGTTGTTTTAAATGGCAGGAGCTATAATGGAAAAAGTATGGGGATTATTTGGAATGGAGCCAGCAGAAGATAGAGATGAAGAAATAGAAGAAGTTGACACAGAAGAAGTAGAAAATGATGAAGAAGAACAAGAAGATAAAAGATTATGGGGCAGAAAAAACAATAAAGTTGTTGCAATGCCTCAAGTTCAACAAGTAAAAATGGTTATTTCTCAACCAACAACATTTGATCAAGCAGCAACTATTTGCGATTTACTAAAACAAAAAAAATCAGTAATCGTTAATTTAGAATATGTTAATAAAGATGTTGCAAGAAGAATTATAGATGTTGTATCAGGTGCAGTACATGCATTAGATGGACATATGCAAAAAATATCTAATTCTATAGTGTTAATTGCACCATTCAATTATGACATCGAAAATGAAATAGCAAGAGATGAAATAAAAAGTAAATTATCAGTTTCATGGCTAAGAAATGGAAACTAATTAGGAGGAATAAATATGCTTACACCTTTAGACATTGAAAATAAAAAATTTTCAAAACAAATGATGAGTGGTTATAGTGTAGACGAAGTAGATGAATTTTTAGATGAAATAACAGCCGACTATGAAAAATTATATAAAGAATCAGCAGAAGCAAAAAATAAAATAGAAGATATGCAAGAAGACATGGCTAAGTATAAAAATATTGAAAACACATTAAACAATACTTTGATTATGGCGCAAACAGCAGCAGACGATGTTAAAAACTTAGCAAAACAACAAGCTGAAGCAATATTAAATGAAGCACAAGCAAATGCAAAACAAGCAGTAGTAGAACTTGAACAAGAAATTTCAATGAAACAAAAAGAATTAGAAGACTTACAAAAACAATTTGACGTATACAAAGCGAAAATGGAATCGCTTCTTATTTCTCAATTAGAATTATTAAAAGATGTAAACAAAGACTAAAACTAAAAAGGTGCTTTTGGGGACGGGGTCAAAAAGCACTTTTTTTAATGTATAAAATTAAAAGCATATGCTCAAAACACTATCATCTGTAGTTGGAATTTGACACTATTTACATAAAGCGGTATAATATATGTAATGTATTAAAAATACATTATATATTACTTCATGGAGGAAAAAACATGGAAATTTTGCAGAGACAGCCGGAAAACTTCGACGCTAAGAACATTGAGGATATCAGAATCCTTCACGAAAATTATAAACGGTGGTATGAACTCTATATAGATGTTATCGGCAAACGAAACATGAAAAATAGGGAAGCATTTAACCAATGCATCAATGATGTTGCAAGTCAGGTAGACGCCAAGAGCATATATCTTTTGTCTGAAACTACCCCTAAAGGTAGTGTACGACAGACTTATTTTGCACTTCTTCTTCTGGCAAAGAAGCGTCAGCAGTAACCTCCAAACAACCCTTTTTCAAAATGAGAAAGGGTTGTTATTTTTGCAATTATATTGATAGAAAAGTATATTATGGAAAAACACTTTACAATTAGAAAATTTTAATATATAATACGAATGCAATATTACAGAAATTTAACATTATTACAATTGCATTAAGATAATATTACAATTGTGTTAAAATCATTGACATATTAGCAGAAAAATATAAAATATATGTATATCATTATAGAGGTACTATGAGAGTAATTAGTGGAACAGCAAGAGGAACTAAATTGAATTCAATTGAAAGCCTTTCAACAAGGCCTACACTTGACAGAGTAAAAGAATCAGTATTTAACATTATTCAAAATAAAATACAAGATTCGATTATTTTGGACTTGTTTTCGGGAAGTGGAGCAATAGCAATTGAATTTTTGAGTAGAGGAGCTGAGAAAGCTTATCTATGCGAAAAAAATCCTACTGCAGTAAAAATGATATACAATAATCTTGAAAAGACAAAAATGCAAGATAAGTCAGTAGTAATGCTTAAAGATTATAAAAAGGCTTTAGAATTATTAAAACAACAAAACTTGCAATTTGATTTTGTATACATAGATCCACCATATCAAGCTAATATTTCAGTCGATTCTGTAGAAAGAATCTTATCACTAAATTTACTAAAAGAAAAAGGAAATATAATCATAGAAACCGATGATGAGAAACGAGAATTACTCGAATTAGAAAAAATAAATATAGAAGTAACAGATATAAGAAAATATGGAAGAGTAAGTCTTATATTCTTAGCAAAAAGTGCAACAGAATAGCACTCGAAAGGGGTTAAAAACAATGGAAATATTCACCTTATTAGAAACTTTAGAGGATATGTTAGAAAAAAGTAGAAATGTACCTTTTTCTGGTAAATGTGTAGTTGATAAAGAAGAAATTTTAGATATAATTAAAGAAATTAGATTAAAATTACCAGAAGAGCTAAAACAAGCTAAATGGGTTAAAGAAGAAAGACAAAGAATTTTAGTAGAAGCTCAAAATGAAGCTGACGAAATAATTAAAGAAGCTGAAAATAGAATTATTTCTATGATTGACGAACATGAAATTACAAGAAAAGCATATGAGAAGAAAGTAGAAATCATAGAAACAGCAAATGAAATGTCTAGAGAAATATCAAAAGGAACAAAAGAGTATGCAGATAGCGTTTTAGCTGGCATTGAAGTTGCACTTCAAGATGCAATGAAGGTAATTCAAAATAATAGAAAAGAACTTAAATAATAATTTTGAAGGGGTCAGACATCTTGAAACGTCTGACCTTTATTTTGTATAAAAGGAGAAATACTAGTGGCTAAACGAGGAAGAAAAAAGAAGAATAAAATAGATATAAATATAGCTGTTGTAGCATTAGTGTTACTTAGCATATTATTAATGATTTTAATATACACAAAATCAGGAAGCATTGGAGAAACGTTAAGTCCTATGCTTGGTGGAATTATGGGATTTATAAAATACATTATTCCAATAGGAACTTTACTAATTGCAATATATATGACTCAAAATGATAAGGAATATATGACACATAAGTTAATTCAGTATGGAATATTTTTGCTATGTGTTGCAGCTATGCTTAGTATTTTTCAAGTAGGAAAAGGTAATTTATCAATAGAAAAAGAGTTTGATAACGTTATAGAAGATGCATATTATTTAGGTGAAAAAGATATTGGAGGAGGAGCAATTGGAGCAGTAGTTGCTGTACCTTTAATAAAAGCATTAGGTTCTACAGGAGCAATAATATTAACAATAGGTATAGCAGTTATTCTACTAATATTTATGTTTGGAATAAGGCCCGCTGAAATGATTAGTGATTTATTAGATGAGTTAAGAGAAAGAAAAGAAGAGAAGAAAAAGGAAAAGAAAAGCAAGCATTCTTATGATGATACAGTTATTGAAGAGGACAGAAAAGGTAGAAGATTAAGGGAAAAAGAAGAGGCAGCAAAACTAGCTTCTCAATTCGAAGATCAATTAACAATAAATATAAATGAAAAAGATAACAAAAATGATAAGAAAAAATATAATCATGATGATTTATCAATACCTTTCTTTGGCAAAAAGAAAGAGGAACCATCTTCACCAGATGTAATAGATGCTAACTTATTTAAACAAGTTGAAGAACAAAAAGAAGATAAGACAAAAGAAGTATTACAATTGGAACATACAATCACAGAAGAAGATGAAAACTATGAATTTCCACCAGTTCAACTATTAGCTGAACCTGAGAAAAAGACAAGCAAAGGTGGAAAAAAGGCTGTAATGGATACAGCTACAAAATTGCAAAAAACTTTATATAGTTTTGGTGTTTCAGCAAAAGTTGAAAATGTATCTGTTGGACCAGCAATTACTAGATATGAATTAAAACCAGCAGAGGGAGTTCGTGTAAGCAAAATTGCTAATTTAGCAGATGACATTGCACTTAACTTAGCAGCTGAAAGTATTCGTATTGAAGCACCAATTCCAGGAAAACAAGCAGTTGGAATTGAAATTCCAAACAAAGAAAATGAGATTGTTCACTTTAGAGAAATAATAGAATCAAGTGCTTTCCAAGACCATAAATCAAAATTAGCATTTGGTTTAGGAAAAGACGTGGCAGGTGAACCTGTAGTTACAGATATAGCTAAAATGCCACACGTATTAATTGCAGGTGCAACAGGTTCTGGTAAAAGTGTATGTATAAATACTCTAATTTCAAGCATAATATATAAATCAAAACCAAGTGAAGTAAAACTTTTAATGGTTGACCCAAAGGTAGTTGAACTTTCTGTATATAATGGAATACCACATTTACTTATTCCAGTTGTAACAGACCCTAAAAAAGCAGCAGGAGCGCTTGCATGGGCCGTACAAGAAATGGAAAACCGTTATCAGATTTTTGCTAAAAAAGGTGTTAGAGATATTAAAGGATATAACGAGATATCTAAACAAGAAGATACAGGTGTGCTACCACAAATTGTAATTATCATAGACGAGCTTGCAGACTTAATGATGGTAGCATCAAAAGATGTTGAAGATTCAATATGCCGTTTAGCACAAAAGGCAAGAGCGGCTGGAATGCATTTAGTAATTGCAACACAAAGACCATCAGTTGACGTTATTACAGGTATTATTAAAGCAAATATACCATCTAGAATTTCATTTGCGGTATCTTCACAAATAGATTCAAGAACAATATTAGATATGGTAGGAGCAGAAAAATTACTTGGAAAAGGTGATATGTTATTCTATCCAGCAGGTGCAACAAAACCTACTAGAGTTCAAGGCGCATTTGTATCAGATAAAGAAGTAGAAAAGATTGTAGATTTCATTAAAGCTAATGGCGAAGTTAAATACAATGAAGATATAATAGAACAAATTGAAAATGCAAACAAAACAGAAAAAGACCTAGAAGCTGAACAAGCAGATGATGATGGAACAGATCCACTACTAATGGAAGCAATTGATACAGTTGTAGATACAAGACAAGCTTCTACTTCATTTATACAAAGAAGATTTAAAGTAGGATATGCAAGAGCAGGAAGAATAATTGACCAAATGGAAGAAAGAGGAGTAATATCAGGATATCAAGGTAGCAAACCTCGTGAAGTACTTATGTCTAAAGAGAGATGGCAAGAACTAAAAATGACCACTGTAGAAAATACAGAAGAATAGAATTTTCAAGAGGATACAATGGAAAGAAAAAAAGAAAAACTATTACGTAAAATTCATATGAAAGACTATACAAATAGCTTAGAGAAGATTTTAGAGGATAAGCAATTCTCAGTGGATACCAAAAATCTTCTTTTAAGCATGGTCTATAAAATTGAAAATTCATATAAAGATTATGAAAAGACTAAAGTACAAGTATGTGATAAAGGTGAATTTTTAGATAAAATAATAGACATTATAAAAAATGATTGCAGTGAAATTACAGTTACAAATGATGAAATAGACGAAAATGAAAAATATGAAATACAAAAAGCACAGGGGAAAATAGTTGCTTTAGGAAATGAGTTGACCTTACTAAAGAGTATATTAGCAATTGGTGAAGAAAAAGTGAGTTTAACTGAAGAAGAAAGTATTCTTGAAGAATCAATAAGTTATTTTTTAAATAGTGCCAGTCTAATGAGTCAAGCAGAAGTAATTAGAGATTTTAATGGCTGGTCATGGGATATATCTGCAAAAGATATAGAAAACAATGTAATAAATATAATGTTTCAAGTTTTAGTATATTTACTAGAATATGATTTCATAAATTCATGGGCAAATAATACCAGTCAATTAGCAGACTATTTAATGCTTACACATGAAAATTTAAAAGAAAATTTTGGAGAACAAAGAGCAAAAGAAATAGTAAAAATATTGTGTAAAATAGCAATTGAAGAGAAATCAAAACAAAGTGAAGAAGAATTAGAAAAATGGAAAAAAGTAAAAGAAGAAACAAAATTAGAATTTGAAAGATTAGAGAATAAGGCTAAGTATTTAGAAGACATTACAGAAGAAAAGAAGAAAATAACAAGAAAAATTGAAAAAATTGATAAACTGCTAAATAATCAGGAATTATTAAGAGAAGAATATGATGAAAGGAATTCAAAACTTCAAAATAAAGATAAGATATTTAGTGTTAGGCAATTAGCAAATAGATTAGAAATTGAAAGACAAGACCATGTAAATGAAATAAAAAAATACAATGATTTACTTGATCCAAAGGGTTATGTTAAACGCAAAGATGAAATTACTAGAAAATTCGAGTTTCTGAATTCTTTAGAACTAGAATCAAATAGTAAGCAATTAAAAACAGTTTGTGAACTATGTACATTATTTCTAGAATGCTTTAAAATAAAGATAATGAAATCGGCTATAAGGCAAGATGTAATTAAATATATATATGAACTAAGATATTTTAGATTTTTAAAGTATGATGAAAACACTAGTTTAAAAGATATAGCTGAACTAAATGAAGTTTTTGAAGAAACGATAGGTGTTCTTTATGAAAAAGCAAGGGCACTAAATGCAATAGAAGATGTAACCAAAGATGAAATAGTTAATTATGAAATTATAAGAAAAATATTCGACAGTAAAATGATAGATTTGAATAATATGATAATTGAAACTAAAGTAGAAGAAGGAAAATTATTTATAGAATATTATGATACAAGTATATTAGAAAATAGGATTGAGCTTTATAGTGATAAAACAATAAAATTAAATAAAAAAACAAAATTATTTGTTTAAGAAAAGGAGAATTTTATGAAAATAACATTTTTAGGAGCAACCAAAATGGTTACTGGCTCTAACTTTTTAGTAGAAGGAGCAGGCAAAAAGTTTTTAGTTGATTGTGGAATGTATCAAGGTGGAGATAGAGACGAAATGCAAAACCATGAGCCATTTGCATATGATGTAAATGAAATTGATTTTATGTTATTAACACATGCACACATTGACCACTCAGGAAGAATCCCAAAACTATATAAGGAAGGGTATAGAAATCCAGTTATAACAACAAAAGCAACAAGAGATTTATGCTCAATAATGCTTCCAGATAGTGGACACATTCAAGAACAAGAAATTGAATGGAGAAATAGAAAAAGAAAAAGAGAGGGTAAAGAACCACTTCCACCACTATACACAGCTCAAGATGGTATAGATACAATGGAAATATTTAAACCAGTAAACTATGATGAAATAATAGAAATAGACCCTAATATTTATGTACGTTTTAATGATGCAGGACATATGTTGGGTTCAGCAATTATTGAGGTTTGGGTAAAAGAAGACGGAAAAGAAACTAAGGCAGTATTTACTGGTGACTTAGGAAATAATGATATTCCACTTTTATCTTCACCAACAATGATAGAAACAGCAGATTACTTAGTAATGGAATCAACTTATGGTGGAAGATTGCACATGAGAAATGACGACAAAGCCAATTTATTCTTAAACATTGTTTCAGAAACTTTAGATAAAGGTGGAACTGTTGTTATACCATCATTTGCAGTTGGCAGAACACAAGAAATATTGTATGAACTAAATAATTTAAAGGATGTACAAGAAGGCGAAGACTTTAAGAAAAAATACGCAACATTAATGAAAGCACCGGTATATGTTGATAGCCCTCTTGCAATTTCAGCAACAGAAATATTTAAAGAAAATGCAAATTTATTTGACGAAGAAACACAAGCAGTTATTGAAAGTGGAGATAATCCACTAGAATTTCCAGGATTACAATTTACAAGAACAGCAGATGAATCAAAAGCATTAAATGAAAAAAATGAATCTTCAATTATTATTTCTGCCAGTGGTATGTGCGAAGTAGGAAGAATCAAACATCACCTAAAACACCATTTATGGGATCCTAATAGCACAATTTTATTTGTAGGATATCAAGCACCAGGAACTTTAGGAAGAAGAATTGTTGATGGAGAAAAAAGAGTAAAAATATTTGGTGAAGAAATTGCTGTAAATGCAAGAATAGAATATATTGAGGGATATTCAGGTCATGCAGACCAAGAATGGCTTATGAATTTTGTATATTCATTTATCACAAAACCAAAACATATCTTTTTAGTTCATGGAGAGCCAACAGGACAAGAAATATTAAAATCAAAAATTGTAGATGAAATAGGCTTACCTGTAACTATTCCAGAATATGGTCAAACATACACATTAGATGAAAACTTAACTATGGAACAAACAGTAGCTCCAATAACACCTCAAATGAATCTAAGACGTGATGTGATTGATAAGATAAGATTATTGAAAAATGAACTTAATGATATGGAAACTATTGTTAAAGAAGATTATTTAACTAAAAAAGACAATGAAGAAGAAATAAGCTTATTAAAATTAAGACTAAAAGAAATAGAAGATCAAATTGTAAAAATCGTAGAGAAGAATTAAAGAGGGAAAACTAATGAAAACTAAATATAATAATGATTCTATAATTGGTGGTAAAAATATTACCGCCAGTTATACAAAAAATGGGGAGTTACTTCGTGTAATGTACCCATTTCCTGACTTTAGAAGTTGGATAGATGAATTTAAAACAGGAGTAAAAATAAATGACTCAGGAATAATATATTTACATGAAGATATAAATAATCAATATAATCAATATTATACTGAGGACACTAACATTTTACATACTGAAATTACAAATACATATTTTAATTTAAAAATAAAACAAACTGATTTTGCTTTATTAAAAAATTCTGTATTAGTAAAAAAATACGAATTTGAGAACAAAAACAATATAGAATTAAATGTAAACTTTTTAGTACATTCTAAGCTTTTGACAGACTATAACAATATGGTGAGTGGTGAAGTTAAAAACAATACTTTAATTCAATATTGCCATGATTATACTATGTATACATTTTCAAACAAGCCATTTCTAAGTTATCAAATAAATAACACTAAAGAAAATATATCAAGTGGAGTTATAAAGGATAAAGACTATATAGGAATGTCATGTGACTCTAGTATAAGCTATGATATAGGAACATTAAAACCAAATGAGAAAAAAGAACTAACAGTATACTTGTACTTCAAGAAGAGTGATGAAACAGAAGAAATATTAAATAAAGAATTAACAGAAATTAAGAAGCTAGATGTAAAAAAAGAAGAGCAAACAGTAGAAAAATATTGGAAAAAATACGTAAAAGAGCATATTGGAATAGAATTAAAAAAAGAAACAAATACTTTAAATAAAAAGTTTAACCAAATATATAAAAGAAGTATTTTGCTATTTCCATTACTAATAAATCAAGAAACAGGTGGAATATCTGCAGCAGTAGAAGTTGACGAAGATATGACTAAATGCGGAAGATATAGCTATTGTTGGCCAAGAGATGCTGTATTTATTACAAGAGCTTTAGACAACTTGAAAATGACAAAAGAAACAGAAAAGTTTTATAAAATTTTTTGTAAGGATACACAAAATAAAAATGGTATGTGGGAGCAAAGATTTTATACAGATAAGAGATTAGCACCTTGTTGGGGATATCAAATAGACGAAACAGCAAGTGTAGTTTTTGGAGTTTATGAACATTACAAAGCTACAAAAGATGTAAAATTCTTAAAAGATACATATAAAATGTGTGAAAAAGCAGTTAAATTTTTGTGCACATATATGGATAATATTTTAGGAACAAAGGACAAATCTGACATTGTAAAAAATGAAATTGAAGCAACTTACCATACTGAAAATAGAAACAAGCTACCAGATAGCTATGACTTGTGGGAAGAAAGTGAAGGAACACATTTATATTCTTTAGCATGTATCTATTCTGCTTTTGATGCAATAACAGAAATTCATTCTGTATTAAAGCCAGAATATGAGCAAAATAATCGCTTAAAAGTAGAAGCAATGAATAAACTAGAAAATGCTACTAAAAAATATAATCAAGAAATAAAAAAATATATTTCAAACAACTTATATAATGAAAAAACAAAAACGTTTACAAGAAATTTAAAAGATGAAAAAACAGACATAAGCTTACTAGGAGTAGTAACACCATTTGAGATTTTCTCTCCAAAAGAAAAGAAAGTATTAAATACAATAGAAAAAATAAATATGACATTAAGAACCTATACAGGTGGATATTTAAGATATGAAGATGACAACTATTGTGAAGGCAAAAATCCATGGACAATAGCAACCTTGTGGATGGCAATGTATTATCAAAAATCAGGAGAAAAGAGAAAAGCAAATGAGTGTATAGAATTTGTTATAAAATCAGCAAATGAGCATGGATTTATAGCAGAGCAAGTAGATAACCAAACAATGACATCAGCATGGGTAAATGGACTAGCATGGGCACATGCAATGTTTGTAAGTCTAGGCACAACACTTTAAAAAATACAAATGTCTTTTTTGGAAAGTAATATAATAACATAGATATAAATACTATCTTTTTTGGAAACAATATGATATAATATATATAGATTAAAAGGGGATGATATTATGAGTATTGGAAATAAAATAAAAAAGTATAGAGAAGCAAATAAAATGACACAAAAAGATATTGCTGAAATATTAGAAGTTGAACCAGGAGCAATATCTAAATATGAATCTGGAATAATTGAACCTAATATTGAGTCTTTGAAAAGATTAGCAGAAACCTTTAACATAACAGTGGATGAATTGATAAAAGAAGATAAATTTGATGTTTCCAAAATCAATGTATTAGCAACATTAAGAGAACAAAAAGAAATGGGATTAAAGGGAAATCTATATCATAACACACAAATCATATTTGCATATAATACAAATCATATTGAAGGAAGTACACTAACAGAAGATCAAACAAGATATATTTTTGAAACAAATACTATTTTGTTTGAAGGCGATACAATTGCGAAGGTGGATGATATATTAGAAACATCTAACCATTTTCAATTAGTTGATTATATGTTAGATGTAGCAGATAAAAAATTAAATGAAAAAATGATAAAAGAATTTCATAAGATTTTAAAAAATGGCACATCAGATAGTAGAGTTGAGTGGTTTAATGTTGGAGAATATAAACAAAAAGCTAATCAAATAGGAAGCGGCATTAGTACAACTTTGCCAAGTAATGTTGAAAAAGAAATGGCAAAATTAATTGAGTGGTATAATTCAGTTAAAGAAATTACAATTAAAGAAATAATTGAATTTCACTACAGATTTGAAAAGATACATCCATTCCAAGATGGTAATGGAAGAGTAGGAAGAATTATAATATTTAAAGAATGTCTAAAAAATAATATAATTCCATTTATAATTCTAGACAAAGACAAATTATTCTATTATAGAGGATTAAAAGAATACAAAAATGAAAATGGTTATTTAATTGATACATGTTTAAACGCACAAGACCAATATAAAAATATGATAGAATATTACTTGAAATAAATGGAGTTACTGTTACTAAACTAAAAACAGAAATTCAAAATATATTAAATAATGATAAAATAGAAGAATAAATATTAGTTAGTAACAGTAGAACAAAATATGTCGAAATTTGACACACGATTTTACTTGCAAAATGCAACTAAATGTAGTATAACAATACTAACTTAGTTGCATTTTTTAATGCAGTAAAACTTGATAAATTTATAAATATAATGCAATAATTATTTTCAAAACAATATTTAAATTATTTTTTAATCTAGAGTTTCTAATTACTTAACTTTTATTTCATACAATTATATTTTGAATCAATGCTGTTTAAAATCAATGTCATATAAAATCTTCAATATTATTTTAAATGTTATTAACTCTATAAAAATTAAAATCTTAAAATTTCCACAAACAAAGAAAATATAAATTAGCAAGAAGGAGAGGTGTATTTTTGTGCAAAAATGTAACTAAAATACAAATTTAAAGGAGAATATATAATATGACACAACAAAACAAAAAAATCAAGAGATATGCACCAAAGATGGATATAATATTCCAAGCAATATTTGGAGAAGTAGGAAGTGAAAATATAACAAAAGATTTTCTAGAAAAAATACTAAAAAGAAAAATAGAAAAAATATCATTAGACAAAAATCCAATATTAAGACGAGAGCTAAAAGACGATAAATTAGGAGTACTTGATATAATAACAGAACTAGATGGAAAAGAAAAATGTAATATTGAGATGCAGTTAATAGACAAGAATAATATTATTGAAAGAATGTTATATTACTGGTCTAAAATGTATACAAGACAAATTAAAGCAGGAGACGATTATAATAAACTAGAAAAGACAATAGTAATACTAATAGCAGATTTTAATATAAAAGGATTAGAAGAAGTAGAATATCATAGCACATGGAAAATAATAGAAACTAATAGTGTCAAAAAGTTAATATTGACAGATAAATTCGAGCTTGATATAATTGAATTGTCAAAAATAAAGGGTAGAGAAAACGAAAAAGATCAACTATTAGATTGGCTAATATTCTTAGAAAACCCAGAGAGTGAGAGGGTGGCACGAAAAATGGAAGAAAACGAAAACCTAAAAGAAGCAGTAGAAAAACTAGATAGAATAAGTGAAGACGAAAAAATGCAAAGAATAATTGAGTTAAGAGAAAAAGCAATAAGAGACGAACATGCGATATATGCAAAAGGTGTAGACGATGGAATTGAAAAAGGAAAAAATAAAGGAGCTAAAGAAAAAGAATTACAAATAGCCAAAAATATGTTAAAAGAAAAAGCAAGTATTGAATTTATTATAAAAGTTACGGGCTTAACAAAAGAAGAAATAGAAAAATTAGTATAACATCGAAGGGAGTAATGTCAAAATAAAAATTCTTAAAAACTTATTTGGATGAAGCTAATAAGTTAAGGAATTAGCTCTATTAAGCATATATAAGACAGGTCATGAGTATAAAAATACTTAAATGGCCTGTCTTTTGGCTGTGAAAAATATTTAATTTGTGCTAACTATTCATAATTTGGCATTTAGAGGGTTGATTTTATGTAAATTTATGATAAAATAAAATTAGGTATTTAGTGTGATGTATATATCAAAGGCAAATTGACTTTGATAGCTTAAAGTGTATATACACAAATACACTATTAAGAAAGGAGTTAGAAACTATCAATCCAACAGTTATAGCAAGGAGGATGTTTTCGTGAGAAAAGAACTTTTAAAATTGTGCCCAAAACGTTATCTATGTCCCTTTTGTGGAGAATGGCATGAATGGAGAGAAAGAGAATCTCTAGAATTTTTCGATTATTATTATACCGCTAACTACTGTTGTCATCATTACTTGGATCATTACATGAATCATCTCAAGGAGAGTTTGTACCACCACGACAATTACGAATTATATTTCGAAGATGATTACTGCTACTACACTATTGAACTGTGGTGTAGCGTGTCAGATCTTAAAATCGAAGGAAAAATTAAAATTGAGGATATTACTGAAGATGCAAATGAGCCTATTGTTACATTCGAAGTACCATTTGAACCACCTTACGAGGTGGGACGCAAACTCTGTGAAAACTGTGAAATAAGGTGTTTATGCAATATTGCGAACTTAGTTGCTCAAAGCGATAGTCGAGATACTGAAATTACTCTCGGACTTGAATTCGAAAAATCCGATTACGACAAGCTGGTAAGATGAGTTATCTGATGCTCGATGCTTTCATGGAAAGAAAGATGACAAGGTTCCTCGGTCTGATGATGGTGTTACCCAATAAGCACAAAATAATCTAATAGTTTCTATCTCTAATCGGTTCCCTCAAGGCAATGCCTTGAGGGACTTTTAAAATGAAAAAAATACATATCTAAGGACTACTTTATTTAATTTAACATGAAATGCATTTGCAAGTAATTGAACAAATATAATCTTGACAAGCTATTTTGAGATTTGTATAATAGAGACACTAAAAGCAAATAATAGAATAAAAAAGGAGATAAAATGGCTAAGGCAAAAACTGTATTTGTATGTAGCAGTTGTGGATATGAGTCAACTAAATGGTTAGGCAAATGTCCACGGATGTAATGAATGGAATAGCTTTTATGAAGAAAAAATTTCAAAGGAGACAGCAAGTTCCGGAGAAAGAAGAAAAGTTACTCCAAGAGCTTTAAATGAAGTAATAGGGAAAGATGCAATACGCACACATACTGGAATAGGAGAATTAGATAGAGTACTAGGTGGAGGCTTAGTAAAAGGTTCACTTGTACTATTAGGAGGAGAACCTGGAATTGGTAAATCTACTTTAATTTTGCAACTTTGTGATAAAGTACAAGGAGAAGGTAAAGTTTTATATGTTTCAGGAGAAGAATCTGCAGAACAAATAAAACTAAGAGCAGACAGGTTAGGTATTCATAATGACGATATCTTATTTTTAGGTGAAACAGACATAGAGCTTATAGAAAACTCTATTTTAGAAATCAAACCAAAACTTGTAATTATAGACTCAATACAAACTATGTACTCAGATGAAATATCTTCAGCAGCAGGAACTGTCAGCCAAGTACGTGAAATCACAGCAAGAATTATGCGTGTATGTAAAAGTAACGAAATTACAACTATTATAATAGGACATGTTACTAAAGAGGGAAATATAGCAGGACCTAGAGTACTAGAACATATGGTAGATACAGTACTATATTTAGAAGGAGAAAGATATTTCTCATATAGAATTTTGCGTGGAGTAAAAAATCGTTTTGGTTCAACAAATGAAGTAGGAATGTTTGAAATGCAAAGCGAAGGAATGGTGGAAATAACAAATCCATCATCTGTACTTATTTCAGAAAGAGAAGACAACCCATCAGGTTCAGTAATTGTAGCAACAATGGAAGGCACAAGACCATTACTTATTGAATTACAAGCACTAACAACGCCAACAGTTTTTGGACTTCCACGTAGAGCAGCAAATGGAATTGACTACAACAGACTTACACTATTAGTAGCTGTTCTAGAAAAAAGAGCAGGTCTAGCATTAAGTTCACAAGATATTTATTTGAATGTTGTAAGTGGAATAAAAATAAGTGAGCCAGCAGTAGATTTAGCTACAATATTGGTATGTGCTTCAAGTTTTAAGAATATTAGTATAGATAAAAGAACTGTTATAATTGGAGAAGTTGGATTGACGGGAGAAGTTAGAGCCGTTAATTTAATTGATAAAAGATTAAAAGAAGCAGAAAAACTAGGATTTAAAACTTGCATTATACCAGAAAGTAATAAAAAACTCTTGAAAGAAAATTATAAGTTAGATATAATAGGGGTTAGGAATGTTAATGATGCTATGAAAGCAGTAGGACTTAAATTTTAAAAATAATCAGCATCTTACGTTGTCAAAGAAGTGAAGGAGGAGGAAAATGGCTTTAAAAAAGGAAGAAGCAGTTATTACAGAAGTATTAAAAATGATTGCACCTGGTACACCAATTCGTGATGGACTAGAGAACATTTTAAAGGCAAAAACTGGTGCTTTAATTGTAATTGGAGATACAAAAGAAGTATTAGACTTAGTTGATGGTGGATTTCAATTAGATGTTGAATATACTTCATCTAGATTATATGAACTAGCTAAAATGGATGGAGCAATAGTGCTAAGTGGCGATTTAAAGAAAATACTTTATGCAAATACTCAAATAATTCCTTCGTCTAGCATAATAACAACAGAAACAGGAACCAGACATCGTACTGCAGAACGTACAGCAAAACAAACTGGAGCATTAGTAATTAGTATATCTCAAAGAAGAAGTATAATTACTATATTTAAAGGTAATTATAGATATGTATTAGAAGATACTGCAAAAGTTATTTCAAAAGCTAACCAAGCTTTACAAACAGTTGAAAAATATAAAAAAGTATTTGATAATAAATTAAGTTTATTAAACGAATACGAATTCAATGACATTGTTACATTAGAAAATGTAATAAATGCAATACAAAGAGCTGAAATGGTAATGAAAATAGTTGAAGAAGTTCAAAAGTCTATTTACGAATTAGGAGAAGAAGGAAGACTTTTGGAGATGCAACTAGAAGAATTAGTTGGAGATTTAGAAGAAGAGGAATTGTTAATAATTAAAGACTATATTGCACCAGGTAAGAAGAGAACTGCTGAAAAAGTATTAGAGGAAATCAAAACTTTAGAATATGATGATTTAATGTTTCAAGAAAGAATTGCAAAAACATTAGGATATGAAGACTTTGATTCATATGATGAAGTGGCAGTTTATACAAGAGGATATAGAGTACTTAATAAAATACCAAGAATGCCAAGCAATATAGTAGAAAACTTAGTAAAATCTTTCAAATCATTCCAACACATACTAGATGCAGATTTACAACAACTAGACGATGTTGATGGAATTGGAGAAATTAGAGCAAGAACAATAAAAAGCTCATTAAAACGTATGCAAGAACAATTTGTATTTGACAATTTAATATTGTAAATGTATAATTTGGTTATTGTAAAATAGAGGAGAGAAAAGTATGAAAAAATTTAAGATAGTATTATTAATTATAGCAATTATTTTAGTAGTTGCTGGAATAGGATTTGTAAGTTATGGCTTTTACAAAAAGTTAACTACTAATATACCAAACCCAGTAGCAACAATAGAAGTTGAAGATTATGGAAAAATAAAAGTTGAACTTTATCCAGATCAAGCACCAAACACAGTTGCTAACTTTATTAGATTAGCAAATCGTGGGTTTTATAATGGATTAACTTTCCATAGAACAATACCAGATTTTATGATACAAGGTGGAGATAAAGACGGTACAGGTTCAGGCTCACCAAGTTTAAGTGATATTAAAGATGATGTTACAAATGACCAAGTATATAACATAAAGGGAGAATTTATTGCAAATGGATATAACAACACTATAAAACATAAAAAAGGAGTTATATCAATGGCGAGAAAAGACTATAGTACTTATAGCAGTATAAATCCTGCATTAACAACATATGGATATAATTCAGCTGGTTCACAATTCTTTATTATGACAGAAGAAAGCAATTCTTTGGATGGATATTATGCAGCTTTCGGAGAAGTCATAGAGGGAATGGATATAGTTGAAAAAATAGCAAATGTTGAAGTATATTATAGAAGTTCAGAATTAAAAGATGGCGAAAGTGCACCAAAAGATAGTGATGGAAAAAAAATTGCATCAGATAAACCTAAAAAAGCACCAGTAATTAAAAGCGTAACAGTAGAAACATATGGAGTTGATTATGGAATACCTGAGACAGTAGAAGAATTTGATATGAATGCATGGTATACAAATTTCTTAATGCAACAATACGGATATTCTCAACAATAAAATTTAGAAGAGAGAAAAGTATATATTTTCTCTCTTATTTTAAAGGAGTAAGGTTATGGAAAAATATGAAATGTTAAAAAAACAAGACAAAGAAATTTATGAACAAATAAAAAAGGAAGAAGAAAGGCAAAAACACAATATAGAACTTATTGCATCTGAAAACTTTGTAAGTGAAGCAGTGTTGGAAGCGGTAGGTAGTATATTAACTAACAAATATGCTGAAGGATATCCTAATGCTAGATATTATGGCGGATGTGAATATATTGACAAAATTGAAGAACTAGCAAGAAATAGAGCAAAAGAGTTATTTGGAGCAGAACATGCAAATGTGCAACCACATAGTGGAAGCCAAGCAAATATGGCAGTATATATGACAGTGTTACAACCGGGTGATACTGTACTTGGGATGGACTTATCTAATGGTGGACATTTAACACATGGAAGTAAGGTAAACTTTTCAGGAAAGTTATATAACTTTATTGCATATGGAGTAAAAGAAGATGGGTATATTGATTATGAAGATGTTGAGAAAAAAGCAATAGAATATAAACCAAAATTGATTTTGGCAGGAGCTAGTGCATATCCAAGAAAAATAGATTTCAAAAAATTTAGAGAAATTGCTGATAAAATAGGTGCATATTTTATGGTAGATATGGCTCACATTGCAGGATTAGTATGTGCAGGAGAACATGAGTCGCCAGTACCATATGCTGACTTTGTAACATCAACAACACACAAAACTTTAAGAGGACCTCGTTCTGGATTGATTTTGTGTAAAGAGCAATATGCAAAAGCAATAGACAAAACTATATTCCCAGGAATCCAAGGAGGACCATTAGAACATGTAATAGCTGGAAAAGCAGTATGTTTTAAAGAGGCAATGCAACCAGAATTTAAACAATATGCACATCAAGTAGTATTAAATGCAAGGAAACTAGCAGAAGAATTAAAAAAACGTGGATTTAATCTAGTATCAGGAGGAACAGATAATCACTTAATGCTAATTGATTTAAGAAATAAAGGATTAACAGGAAAAGAAGCTACTCTGTTATTAGATGAAGTGAATATAACAGTAAATAAAAACGCTGTACCAAATGATCCTGAAAAACCAACTGTAACAAGCGGAATTAGAATAGGAACTCCAGCAGTAACAACTAGAGGACTTAAAGAAGAAGATATGGTAAAACTAGCAGAAGCCATTGATTTGACTCTACAAAAAACAGAAGAAGGCAAAGAAAAAGCAAAACAAATAGTAGAACAACTAACTGCTAAATATATTATATAAATTTACCATTGAAATTATTAAATATTTATGTTATAACTAATATTAGTTTAAGATGAAAGGAATGAAGAAAATGGACAAACGTACAAAACGTAAAAAAGATATAGGAAAAATAGCAACTAGAATAATGGGACTAGTATTAGCAGCTATGATGATATTATCAGTAGCAGCAACTTTAATTTATTATATTGCTTTTAATAAATAAAATTATAACAAAAGAGGTAAAATATGTTCGAAAATTTAACATTAAGTTTTAGTGGAATTTGGAATTCTTTTATAAGCTACATGACAGAACTATTACAAAATCCATTTAAGTTACTAACTCTAATATTAGATTTAGCAATTGTTGCATACATCTTATATAAGTTTATTATTTATGCAAAAAAATCAAGAATGTGGCAATTACTAAAAGGAATTTTATTTATCCTAATAATTACAGCGATTAGTGAAGCATTACAACTCAAAATATTAAATTTCATATTAACTGCATTTATGCCATATGGCGTAATTGCACTAATAGTAATATTTGCACCAGAATTGCGTAGAATGCTAGAACAATTGGGAACGAATAAATTAACTAGATATTTTGGAATAGATAAAGATTTAGAAACAAAAACAAAAGAAGATGTATATAAAGTTGTCATTGCGGCAACAGAGCTTGCTAAAACAAAAACAGGTGGACTAATAGTAGTTGAAAGAGATATAAAAATAAATGATATTATAGATAGCGGAGTGAAAATAGATTCAGAAGTGTCTCCACAATTAATAGTAAATTTGTTTACACCAAACACACCATTACATGATGGAGCAGTTATTGTTTCAAATAATAAAATTGCGGCAGCAGCTTGTATATTACCACTAGCGGATGATAAAGATATTGCAAAAGAACTAGGAACAAGACATCGTGCAGGAATAGGAATATCAAAAGAATCTGATGCCATTGCAATTATCGTATCAGAAGAAACTGGTAAAATTTCTGTAGCTATAGATGGAAATCTAATAGCAGATGTAAAAGAGGAAGCACTAAGAAATATTTTAATAAAACATGTAATAAATAAAAGATTTACTAGAGAAAGCCAAAAAAGAATAAGAAGATTAAAAATAAAAAAGGAAAATAAGCAAAACCAAGATGAGAAACATTAAACTAACTATTGAGTATGATGGCAAAGAATATAATGGTTGGCAAAAACAACCAAACAAACTTAATATTCAAGGTGAAATAGAAAGAGCTATTCAAAATATTACTGGAAAACAAGTAGAACTAATTGGATCAGGTAGAACAGATGCGGGAGTGCATGCTTTTGGACAAGTAGCTAATTTCAAAATTGACTCAGATTTTCCAATAGAGAAAATGGCTATAGCAATCAACTCACAATTAAAAAAATCTATTTGCATAAAAAAAGCAGAAGAAGTACCACAAGAATTTCATAGCAGATATAATTGCCATAGCAAAACATATCAGTATGTTATAGATAACTCAGAACAGGGAACTGCAATATATAGAGGACTAACATATCATGTGCCACAAAAATTAGATGTAGAGAAAATGCAAAAGGCAGTTACATATCTTGTGGGAGAACATGACTTTAGTAGTTTTAAATCTAGTGGAACGAGTAGCAAAAGTAGTGTAAGAATAATATATGATGCAAAAGTCGAAAAAGACGTAGAAAGAGTAAAAATCAGCCTTACGGGTAATGGATTTTTATACAATATGGTAAGAATTATATCAGGAACTTTGGTAGAGGTCGGGCTTAATAATATAGAACCAGAAGATATACCTAAAATAATAGAAGCAAAAAATAGGCAAATGGCAGGGAAAACATTACCACCACAAGGCTTGTTTTTAATGAAAGTAGAATATAATTAACAAAATGTAAGAATTTATAGTATGTATAGATTCTTACATTTTGTTTTGTAACGGTTTTATGTATTTGCACATAATATATAGCAAATAAAATAAGAGAGGGGAAAAATATGAATACATTATTACTATTTTTTGCTCTTCCTGTTGCTACTGTTATACTAGCTATTGTATTACAGAAGATTTTGAATAATCCTTTACTGGTGGCTGCAACATTTTTTGCAATTTATTTAGTTGTGGCATTTGCTGCATTTGACGCAAGTTTTTTAATGTATGCAATTATATATACTTTACTTGCATATATAACAGCTATTTTAGTAAATGCAATTTGCAGGCTTTTAAGAGCACTAGCAAATCAAAATAATTGTACTTATAGAGTGACAGAAAGACCAATTACAATTAGCACAAATTTATCAAGTGATGGAAATGATGTAACAAGCAATACTACATTATTAACAAATGGAAATACATTATCTAACAATTCTGGAGGATGCAATTGCAGATGCAGACGAAGATAAAAAATGGATAAAAATGGTACTTTTAAAGTATCATTTTTGTGTTTTGCAGGATAAAAATAACAATATTACAATCATATTACAATCATATTAAGTTTATATTACAAGGTATGAAATTTGTTGTTTTTAATACAAAAATGTTGTAAAATAAAATATGAATAATGATATTTTATAAAACTATAAGGAGGAATAAAAATGGCAAGAAATCCAATGCAAAGAAAAGCACAAAATTCATTTTTATTAGGTATGTTAGTAACATTGTTAGTCACAGGACTTATCATAGGAGTCTTAATAATTCAGTTGACTAAAATAACAAAACAACAACAAGAAGAAAAGGCCAAAATGAAAGAGGTTTACGTTGTATCTAAAGATATAAATTCAGGAGATACAGTAACAGTGGATAAATTAACAAGGCAAACATTAGATAGTAGCATTATACCATCTAATGCATTAAGTTCAATCGGAGAAAATGTCATTTCTAAAATAAATTTAAAAGTTGGAACAGTTATTACAACAGATATGGTTAAAGAAGAAGGAGAAATAGCAAATGATGTAAGAAAGGTTGAATATAATGCAATTCAACTTACTTCACAGATACAAACAGGCAAATATGTAGATGTTCGTTTGAGATTACCAACTGGAGGAGACTATATTGTTATATCACACAAAAAAATAGAGATACCTTCAATAAATGGTTTAGATTCTCTTAACACAGTATGGTTTGAATTGTCTGAAGCAGAAATATTAATTTTAAACTGTGCTATTGTTGAATCATATAAAATACAAGGCTCTATATTATATGTTACAGAATATATAGAACCAGGTTTACAAGAAAACGCAACAGCAAACTATACACCAAATAACGAGGTATATGAATTAATACAAAAAGATCCTAACTGTGTTGAAAATGCAGTTGCTGAAATTGTGGCAAGAAATAGAGCATTATCTAGAAATCCAATAAATACTAACTTGAATAATAATTCAGCAAGTTCAGGAGACGATGTAATTACAAAAACAGAAGAAGAAATAAAAGCAATGCAAGAAGAAAGACAAAAATACTTAGATTCACTAAATTAATAAAATATAAGAGCGGAGGTATATATGAAGACAATAAGCTTTATAGGGGCATACGATAAAACAGATTTATTACTATATATTGCTAAAATTTTTACCACTATGGGTAAAAAAGTTTTAATAATTGATACAACTACTCTACAAAAAGCTAAATATATTGTACCAGTAATATCTCCAGCTAAAGCCTATGTAACTAGTTTTGAAGATATTGATATTTCAGTAGGTCTTTATAATTATAGTTCTATTAAAAGCTATTTAGGGCTACCAGAACATGCGGTATTAACATATGATTATATATTTATAGATGTAGACTCAATAGAAGGAATGAGAAATTTTAGTATAAATGAAACAAATAAAAAATATTTTGTAACCGGATTTGATGCTTATTCATTAAAAAGAGGACTAGAAATATTAGCAGGAATAGGAGAAACTTTAGAATTAAAAAAAGTACTATTTTCAAAAAACCTTTCATATGAAGAGGAAGAATATTTTAATTACTTGGCTCTTGGAACTAAAGTTAAATGGGATGAGGAAACAATATACTTTCCATTTGAACAAGGCGATCAAGGAGTTATTATAGAAAACCAAATGGTACAAAAAATCAAATTCAAAAAATTGACTGAACTATACAAAGAAAGCTTATTATATATAGCAAATGAATTAGTAGAAGAAAAAGAAGATGTATTGAATTTGAAAAAAGCATTTAAGCAATTAGAAAAAGGAGTTTAAAATTAATGGCAATTGTAACATTTTGTAGTAACGAAATAAAAGAAACAGGGCAAACATTGTCTCTAGCAGCAGTAGCTACATATATGGCAATAGAGCATAATTATAAAATGCTAATTATATCTACTGATTTTAATGACTTGAGTTTAGAAAATTGTTTTTGGGAATATGACAAAATAAGGACAAACGGAGCAATAAAGAGTGACCAGAATATAGGTATAGAGTCTGGAATAGAAGGATTAATAAAAGCATTAAACAGCAATAGGACAAGCAATGAAATTATAAGGAATTATTCTAGAATAGTTCTAAGAGATAGACTAGATGTTTTGTTAACACCAGCAACAAAATTATACCAAGAATACGCGGAGATAACAGGAAACTATGTGGATATTTTACAAATAGCAAAAAGATATTATGACTTGATTTTTGTTGATTTAAGCAAAAAGATGCCAAGAAAAGATGCAGCAGCTATATTAAAATTATCAGATATAGTGGTTATTAATATGACACAACGTTTAAAAACAATAAATGACTTTATGACACTAAGACAAGCAAATGATTTTTATCAAAGAAAAAATGTTATGCTTTTACTAGGAAAATATGATAAAAATTCCAAATATAACACAAAAAATGTTACTAGATATTTAAAAGAAAAAAAGATGGTTTCGGCTGTTCCATATAACACTTTATTTCTTGAAGCATGTTCAGAAGGACAAATAATTGACTTTATACTAAGGGCAAAAAATGTTACAGATGAATCAGATGCAAATAGCATTTTTATAAAAGAAGTAAAAGCGGTAGATGAAAACATAATCTTTAAATTACAAGAATTACAAATGGAAATATAGCTTATGGGAAAGGAGATCCAAAATGCTTAGAGTATTGTTAATAGTAATTGTATTTCTTATAGCAGGCTCTGCAATATATGTTTTCTTGAAAAAAAGAAAAAATCAAGAAGCAGAAAGCGATATAGAAGTTGATGATAAAACATACACATTAGAATTAATGACAGCCTTTGTAAAAAGAAGACTAGACGAAATTACTAAAATCAACTTGTATGATATTGGACTTTCAGAAGAAGAGTTGAAAAGAAGAAAACAAAAGAAATATGAACTAAAAAAAGCTTTAAAAGGCTGTACATATGGAGATGTTAATGATAAAAAATATATTAAAGAGTTAATATATGACTTATTATATAGGGAATATAATGTAAATGAAACTAATATATCAAAAGCAATACCTTTTGATATACCATCATTATTAACAGCACAAGATAAATTTGACATCATATTATATATGTATAAAAATGAATTTGGATATGAAGCATTCCCAGAAATAATTAAAAAATATAGTTTGGATGACTTAAAATATGTAGAGGGTGAAGCAAAACCTTGCTATGTAATTACTTCAGATGAAATTGATAAAATATATGACCAAGAGAATTTTATACTTACATTTGAGGATAAACTAAATGTAGTAGTACAAAGAATATATCAACATTATAAAGGATATAGTTCTATTGATGAAATAAGAGATATGAATATAGATGGTATCTCAGGCGGTGTATCTGGACTTCCAGAGTCTTTCTTAAGTCAAGTTGCACAAACTGATGGAGACTATTTAAGTCAAATTGCAGAACATAAAGTTCCACGTGCTTGTGACAGTATTTGGATTATGTTCCATGGTAAATCAATTAGACTAGCATTCTTATCATTTGGCTCAGAAGCAGAACTAAAAAGAGTTTGCCAAAACATTTATAAATACAACAATCCCGGTCAGTTATCAGATACTAACGGATTTAAAATAAATGAAATGAAAGATGGCTCTCGTGTCGTTGTAGTAAGACCAAGTATGTCAGAAACATGGGCATTTTTCGTAAGAAAGTTCGATGTTAAAAGAGCTACACTAGAACAAATAATTCGTTTCCCAGGAAAAGATGAAGCAATAGATTTACTAAAATATTTAGTAAAAGGAGCAAGAATCATATCATTAACTGGTGAGCAAGGTTGCCGGAAAAACAACAATGCTTATGGCAATGATTGAAAATATATACGAAACTATGAACCTTCGTATTACAGAGACTGCATTCGAGCTTCACTTAAGAAAAATCTATCCAACCAGAAATATCTTATCAATGAGAGAAACAGAAACTGTTTCTGGACAAGACTGTTTGGACGTTCAAAAGAAGACTGACGGTTCTGTTAACATCATAGGTGAGGTTGCAACAGACCCTGTAGCTTCTTGGATGATTCAATCTGCCCAAGTTGCTTCTAAATTCACATTGTTTACTCACCATGCTAAAACTTTCCCAGATTTAGTAACAGCACTTCGTAACTCAATGTTAAGAGCTGGAGTATTCAAAGATGAAAGAACAGCAGAAGAACAAGTAGTACAAGTATTAAACTTTGATATTCACTTAGTAAAGGACTTTAGAGGAAGAAGATACATAGAAAGAGTAACAGAATGTATTCCAGTTGAAGATAGAAATGAATATACATTTGATTATAGAAAAGAAAAAAGCTTAGAAGGAAAACTAGACAAATTTATGGATAATGCAACTGTATTCTTTACAAAAACTACAAATAGAGAATTATACAAATATAGAAATATTATGGAATATCAAGATGGAAATTATGTACTTACAAATCCAATCTCAGAAGCAAATATTAAAGCAATGAGAATGAATATGGATGACAGTGACGTGCAAGGCTTTGAAGATTTCTTACAAAGAAATTGGGGAATAAAATTACAAAATGAAGATACCATAACTGAACAAGAAACAATACAACCAAAAAAAAGAGGAAGAAAACCTAAAGCTACAATATAAACAAAAGAGAGTGAGGTGATTTTAAGATATGAATGATGATATGCTATTATATCTAATGATGGGCGTTGGAGCATTATTTGTATTTATTATAATTGCATATTTTATTATAAAAAATAAAAGCCAAAATTCTGAAATAGCACAAATTAGAAAACTTCAAGAGGGAACTAAAGAAAAAAGTTTCTCTTTAGAAATATTATACCAAAAATTATACACATTTTATCTTAAGACACCTTTTTTTAAAAGATATTTATTAAAATTAAGAAGAAGGCTAGCAATAATAAATGTTGAGGATGAATATTTAACAAGAAGACAAGCAGCTAAAATTTTAACTAATACACTACTAATAGTAATCCCATTAGCAATTTTGATTATTATTATTACACATAACAACACATTATTAATGGTAATGCTACTTGTTTTTGAATTATTTATGATTGATACATTTATGGATGGAATGGTAGACAAGCTAGACAATAAATTGTTAAAAGAACAAATAGAGTTCTTTTCAGAAATAAGACATGCTTATCATGAATTTAATATGGTTGAAGAAGCAATATACCAAGTAGCACAAGATGATGATAAGCCAGAAATGTCAAGACAAGCAGAAAAAATATATGAAGTTCTTATTTCAAATGACCCTGAATCAGAACTAGAAAAGTACTATGATATAGCTCCAAATAGCTATTTAAAAGAATTTGCTGGAATTTCATATTTAACTAAGGAATTTGGAGATCGTAAAATAGATAATTCATCTTTATATTTAAAAAACTTAAACAATATTACTCAAGAAATGCAACTAGAAATTTTAAAAAGAGATAAGTTAGACTATACCTTCCAAAGCTTAGCAGTAATATCAATAGTACCAATGCTATTTATTGAACCAATAAAAAATTGGGCTTCATCACAATTTACCTTTACAGAAGCATTTTACAATGGAAAAAATGGAATGTTAGTACAAATATTACTTTTAATTGTTACATTTGTATGTTACATATTAACTAGAAAATTAAAAGATAATGGATCAACTAATATGAATACAAAAAACACAAAGAATCCATGGCAAGAAAAAATATATAGAATTCCTGTAGTAAAGAACATTATAGATTTATTTATTCCAAATAAAGGAACAAAAGAATATAGAACATTAATCAAAAACATGAAAGATGCAGCATCAAAAGATAAGATAGAATGGATTTATATAAACCGTATTGCACTATGTATTGTGATATTTATAGTATCAGTATTTTTGATTGGACAACTACACCAAATAACTATAAATAATGTATACACAGATCCAACTGTAACATTTAATGTTTTAGGAGAGATGAGTGATAAAGACAAGAAAACAGCAATGGAACTAACAGAATCAGACAACCAGTATATTAGAAAACTTAAAGGAAACTCAAAAATAACCCAAGCAGATGTTGAAAAAGCAATGAAGAGTGGAAAAATAAATAAAGACTACTTGAGCAGTAAAGATGCTGAAATTGAAACAGCTGCCAAAAGAATACTTGGAAAAATAGAAACTGTAAATACCGAAAAAATGCAGTGGTTTGAATTTTTAATAGCAATGGTTTTGGGCATAATCGCATATAATTCACCAATATGGTTGTTAAAATTCCAAGCTAAAATGAGAGAAATGGAAATGGAAGATGAGGTAATGCAGTTCAACACAATTATTCTAATGCTAATGAAAATTGAAAGAGTAAATGTTGAAATAATATTAGAATGGCTAGAAAGATATGCAAATATCTTTAAAGAACCAATTAGTAAGTGTGTTAACAACTACGAAAGTGGTGCTTGGGAAGCCTTAGAACAATTGAAAGAAGATGTTACATATCAACCTCTAATTAGAATTGTAGAAAGTCTTCAAGCTGCAGTAGAAAAAATACCAATTGCAGATGCTTTTGACGAACTAGATACAGAAAGAGATTATTACCAAGAAAAACGTAAAGAGTCAAATGAAAGACTAATTGCAAAAAAAGGAAAAATAGGAAAAGCTATAGGATTTGCACCAATGGTTATATTATTTGTAGGATATTTAATTGTACCATTAGTATTCATAGGATTAACAAGTATGACTGAGACTTTTGATAGTATGACTACTATGCAAAAATAAAATACAGAAGGAGTAGAAATAAATGGAAAATGCATCAAAAGCTTTAATTATAGCTGGTTCAGTGTTACTTGCTGTTTTAATTATAACAGCATTAGTATATACATTTAGCCAAATAAGTAGTTTAAAACAAGTAGAAGCAAGTTCAGAAGAAGAAAAAATCTTAGCACAATACAATAAACAAATTGAAAGTTTCAATAGATCTGGTTTATATGGAAGTGAAATATTATCTTTAGCTAATTTAATAGAAGATTATAATGAAAGACAGTCAGAACTTAAAGGCTATGAACCAATTACACTAAAAGTAAGTATAAAACCAATTATTGATGCAGGTTATTTAAAAGAAAATGAATATTCTAATTGCACGGATTTAACAAAAGCTTTTAAAAATGTAGAAAATAAAACAAAAGAATTAAAACAAAAAATAATTTGTGGACAAACACTAGATAAATTAGCAGGAATGAGAACAGATACACTTGAAGATTTTATATCTAGATATAATTCGGCAAATGGAACAAAATATGATTCAATAAAAATAAAGGCCGAAATTGAAAATTATCAAAATGTAAATTCTGAAATGCAAACATTTAAAAATAAAAAATTCGGTACACCAGAAGTGAAATATGACAATGGCACAGGAAGAGTAGTGAGTATGATATATAAAGAAATTGGTTTATAAAATTATGATAGCGTTAACTGGTCTATGGAAAATTGTAGTGGAGCACAGTGTGCTCCATAAAAATAAAACTATCTAAAAAATTATAGAAAGGGGCTAAATATGGAAAATGCAACAAAAGCTCTTATAATGGCAGCAGGAGTGCTATTAGGGGTTCTAATATTATCATTAGGTGTATACTTATTTTCTATATTTGGCCAGTATAGTGCTAATGCATATGAAACAATGGAAAAGAATCAATTGGCACAATTTAATAGTCAATTTTTAAAATATTATGGAAAAACTTCGCGAGCGTATAAAGACGAAGATGGAAGAGAAAAGACAGTTGAAGAACCAATAAAATGTACCGCACATGATATTATTAGTATTGCAAATTTAGCACAACAAAATAATAAGTATTATCAATTAGATTATCTAAAGAACTATGATGAAAATACAAATTATATACAAGTAGATATAGAAAAAGAAAAGAATATCGAACAATGGGATGAGAGCAGAAAAATACAATTTATAACAGAAAACTCTACAAGTAATCGTGACACAGAAGATAGTGAAAAGGTTGAAATTAAGTATTTTTATATAAAAGATAACCCGACAATTAGTAAGATTACTAAGAGAGTATGTTATATAAAATTTGTGGAATTAAAGGTACAAGAAATTCCATAAATTTCTATAAAAAAATATGAAAAAACTATTTACATATTTTTATACTTAATGTTATAATAAAGGAAGAATTGAATGAAAAAGTCGATTTTTGTTATTTTAACTATATTATTTATTATTGTTATTGTAATTAGCTTATACATACATAATGCACAAAAACTAGAAAGCATTGCGATAAAACATAATCAACAATATGAAGAATATTGTAATAAAGAAATACTAGGGACAGATTTAATTAGCCTAATAAATAAAGCTATAGATTACAATGAAAAAAACAATGTAGAAAAACAAGAAAATACAATTTATTATATAAATAATAATACAAATTCTATTCAAATAACCGTAAAATTCATAGAAAATGATAAAATAATAAAAATGGAGAATATTGCAGAAAAACAAACAGAAAGCTTTATAAAGTTTTTTGCAACAGCAACTTTTAAATGTAATGATATTCAATATCATAAACAAACGAAAAATGTTCAAAGTATGTATTTTGAGCAAGTAAACAATTAAGATTTTAATATTTAGATGAAAGTCTAAAAATTTTAATATACTAAAGTAAAAAAAGGAGGAATTTTTTATGGAAAACGCATCAAAAGCATTAATTATAGCAGGTGCAATCTTATTATCAATTTTAATTATAGGTTTAGGTATGTTTATATACCAAAAGGCAGCAGGAGCTATTGGAAATACAGGAATTGATACTGCACAAGTAAATGCATATAACAGTCAATTTATGCAATATGACGGTGTAGTTTCAGGAGCACAAGCTAGAGCTTTATGTGATGTTATAAGAACACATAATGTTACTCACCAAGATGATGCATCATTAAATGTTAATATTACTGTTGGTGATACGCACACATTAGCAACTACTGCTCCAACAAATGTTGTGACTGCTACAACGGTTAACACAGCAAAAGGTAATATTAAATCTGGAAAACAATATAAGGTAAGCTTTGGATATGATTCAAAAACAGGATATATTGTAGATTGTTGGATTGCAGAAAATACTGGCAAAACAACAACCCCAACAACAACCCCAACAACATAGTAAAATATAATTTTATATGATAGGAATGAGAGATTATGGAGAATTCAACAGATGCTTTAAAAATGGCTTTTGCAGTAATTGTATTTGTAATGGCATTAACAATAGCTGTTATGATGTTTTCTCAATTAAATCAAGTTTCTAAATTGGTTGTTTCAAGTAGTGATATTACTAAATATTATGAATATAAACCGGCTGAAAATGAAGAACAAACTAGAATTGTAGGGTTGGAAACAATTATTCCTACCCTTTATAAATATTATAAGGAAAATTATACTGTTCTGTTCTTAAATAAAAATGGAGCCCCATTAAAGCTATATGATTCTCAAACAAACAGAGATTTATGGAGTACAACAGGGATTGGGACTATAGGAAAATACTATACAACTGATGAAAGCCAATATGCAACCTATGATCAAAACCCAGTATGTGCTTTTGATGTTGATGAAGAAACTATTAGACATGAACCTTGGACAGGAAGTTTGAGTGATTATAAGGAAAATTTAGATGCTTTCCTATATGGAGGAACTTTTAAATATAAAAGTGGAGCTATAGATTCCTCAGGAAAAAGAAGAGCATATGAATATTCAAAATTTATAGATACATATAAGAAAAGTAAATTTAAAGAAACTTTAGGAGAATATAAATATAATCTTACTACTGAAGAAGAAGATAATAGTAATGTAAGCTTATTATTAAAGAACAGAAAAAAAAGAGTAATTATTTACCAATTACAAGAATAAGGAGTATTGATTATGGGAGATAGTTTAATTACAATTATTGCAATATTTTTAGCAGCAATTTTAATGTTTGTTTTTCCACTTATGTCATTATCTGAAAGAACAGACGACATTTCACAATTAGCAGTAGCAACTGCCACAAATGAATTTGTAGATAAAATTAGAACAACAGGAAAAATTACTTTAGAGGATTATGAGAAATATATACAAACTATTACAGCTACAGGAAATTCATTTGAAGTTGAAATGCAAATACAACAATTAGATGAGAATCCTGGAGTAAAAGTAACACAAGCTGAGATGACAAAAATAGGTGAAAATATATATTACAATAAGTACACTAGCCAGATAGAAGAAGAATTGAACAAAAATGGAAAAATGAAATTAAAAGAAGGAGATATGGTTTCAGTAACAGTAAAAAATACTAACCAAACTATAGCTCAATTATTAAGAAACTTTTTCTATCAAATTACTGGAAATGACTCATATCAAATTGCTGCAAAACATGGAGGAGTTGTAACAGTAAACGGAAGTAACTAAAGTTAATATTTTGGGATTTTGAAAAAGTCCCTATTATACAAATATATAGGGAGTAGAAAAATCTACTCCCTATATATTTGTATAGGAAAAATTCCTATACAACAAGGCTAAGTTACCTTGATTGTGCATATTTGAAAAGCAAAATGCACATGTGGCGAAGCCACTTATCTTATTAAAACAGGAGAAAAGTATGAAAATTCAATACATTGCTGTAGTTTTTGTTATTATAATTCTGCCAATAGCAATGGTAATGTCATCATATATTGGCACACAAATAGATACAATAACATTACAAACTAAATATGATACAAAATTAACAGAAGCAACATATGATGCTATTAAAGCATTTCAAATAAATACAGTAAATAATCGTTATTCTACTATTAGTGATTCTAAAATTAGAGACATTGAAGCATCTATAAGTACTTTTTATAATTCTTTATCTAATAATGAATATATGACAAAAGAAGAATTACAACTATTTGTACCATCATTAGTATATACATTATATGACGGATACTATATTTATACTAAATATGATAATATGTATCCAGAAAAAGCTGGTAAAATTTATACTGATCCTAATGAGACAAATGCAAATTATGGATTAAGACCATATATATATTATACATGTAGATACAGAAAAGATGAAGCAACAGAGTTTGTGGTAAACTATACATTAGATAATGCAATTACTATTTATGGTACATTTAATCGAACTTATAGAACATTATCAGGATATTTAATAAATCCAGATAGTGTAAAACCACTTGTATATGAAGAAATTGATTCTAACCCAATGAATTGGAAGTTGACATATGATATACATGGAAGGCATAATGATGGAGACACAGTTACAATAGGTCCAGAATTGCTAACAGAACATTTACTATTTGCAAATGGAGAACAGGGCGATTATGACTATCTTACATATAATGGACAAAAGATATATTATGACAAAGCTAAGGACAAGGAAAGTAGTGATGGCAATTGTTATTTTACATATCAAAACTATGCTAAACAATATATAATTGGTTCTTCAAACTCAAATACAGAATTGAACACTTATCTAAGGAAAAGAACATCTGAAAAGAGATTATATAGTACGAGTGCATTTGAATATTATTATGATGCTAAAAAATTTAGTGAAGATGTAAAAGAATTAACTAAAGATATAACACAAGCTAATGCCATTGACGAAAAAGGGGAAAAAGTCGAATTTGAAGTAGATACAGAAGGAGAAGATATTTTTGTAACAAGTGTAAACAATGATCCTTTGATGTCAGGTTCTACATTTAATGAAAATAGAATGCAAGTAATAAAAAATTCAATAGAATCAAATTTAGTTGCTGCAATTGCAAATTATAAGATGTATTCAACTAATACCTATGATTTTAGTTTACCAGAATTAAAAGAAACTGATTGGGAGAAAATAACTAACAATGTATCAGTAATTTCATTTTTACAAGGTTTACCAATTGGATATAAATACTATAATAATTATTGTGTATTAACTAATAATAGTAATGAGGAAACTATAAAAAAGGAAAATATTTATATTATAACACAAAATCCTACATCAAAAGAAAGAGAGTACCATTTAGTTGGATGTAAACATTTATTAGATGAAACTAATACAGATGATATAGTTACAGCATACTCTAACTTGAGTTTTTTGAGACAAACAGTAAGAATAGCAGAAGGTGATTATAGATATTTTTATCCACAAAATATAAATAATGAAAAAATAACATCATGTTATAATTGTATAGTAAATTCCACTGATGTATACACAACAGATCAAATTTTAAAAGGTAAAATTACTGAAAAAAATATAGATACAGGCGAAGAAGAGCAAAAATATGATACAGGAAATGAAAGATTTAAAAAAGTTAGAGAACTATATATAAAAGCATTAGCACGTGAAAGAAATGACCTATATCAAGCTAATATGAACTTAATGAATCAAGTACAAGAAGAATATACAGATGAAATAACAGATGAAAATAGTGTGATTATTAAAGGCACAACACATGAGATGAAGAAGGAAAATAAACAACAATTAATAGCAAAGATATGGTTAGGAGAAGTTAATGCAACTTGGTCTAGTGATAGACCAGATATAGTACAAGTAGACGAAAATGGTAGTGTTAGGGCTATAAAAGAAGGAATAGCAACTATAACAGCTAAATATGAAGGATATAATGATGGAAAATACCAGATAACTGTTGTAGAAGAAAAAGTAACGGAAATTAAATTAAGTCCACCTGAAATACTAATAAAACCAGGAGAGAACGAACAAATAGAAGCTAGCATAACGCCACCTAATGCGACAAACAAAAAAATAAATTGGAGTAGTAGTGACGAGTCAATAGTAAAAGTAGACAATAATGGCAAGATTACAGCCATAAAAGGTGGAATAGCGACAATAACAGCAAGCTCAGAAGATGGTGGTGCATCAAAAGGTTGTCTAGTAACAGTAGTACAATCGGCAACTGGAATAAAAATAGAACCATCAAAGGTTGAATTAGAAATTGGAGAAACCAAAGATTTAAAAGCGATAGTTACACCAGATAATGTTAGCAATAAAGATGTAGAGTGGAGTTGCACTAATATTAGCATAGCTACAGTAGATGAAAATGGAAAAGTTACGGCGAGACATTTAGGAACAGTAAAAATAGTAGCAAAAACGAAAGATGGCTCTAATAAGACAGCAGAATGTGAAGTTACTATTGTACAAAAAGCAAAAAGTTTAGCTCTAAATGCAACAAATATAAAACTAAATGTAGATAAAACTTATAAGCTAGTGGCTACAGTTAAACCAACTAATACATCTAACCAAAATATAAGTTGGAGTAGTAGTGATAAGAGCATAGCTACAGTAGATGCAAATGGAAAAGTAACAGCTAAAGGAGTTGGAACAGCAACTATAACAGCTAAAACTAATGATGGAAGTAACTTATCTGCAACTTGTAAAGTTACAGTCATAAGCTTAGTTAAATCGATTACATTAAATGCAACAAGTATTACACTCTATAGAAATGATACTTATGCTTTAAAGGCAACAGTAACACCTAGTGATGCAATAGATAAATCAGTAACCTGGAGTAGTAGCAATACTAACATAGCTACAGTAGATAAAAATGGAAAAGTTACGGCTAAAAAGCTGGGAACAGCAACAATAACAGTTAAAACTAATGATGGAAGTAACCTATCTGCAACTTGTAAAGTTACAGTAAAACCTCGTTTGGTAACTAACTTGGCAATAAGCCCTAAATATGTAACTATGATGAAAGGTGAAACTACAAACTTAACTGTAACAATAACACCAGACAATGCAGATAATAAGAAAATAAAATGGACTTCAGATGATGAGAGCATAGCTAAAGTAGACCAAAATGGAAAAGTAACTGCTGTAAATGAAGGAACTACGTATATAAATGCAATTGCTCAGGATGACAGCAAAAAAGAGACTTGGTGTAGAATTGAGGTAAAACCAGATTTAGGATTAAAAATATATACCGATAGACAATATGTTAGAGTTGATTGTAAAAACTATTATATGACATATGCTTTTGATGATGATAATAAATGTAGACATACAAGTATGCAAGGCACTTATGCTGGTAGTTTAGACGCATGGCAATACTATTATGATAATGATTATCAATGGTTTAATAAATATCACAGCAATTCATTATATATATATAACCCTATAAAGTTTAAAAAATGTTCTTCTCATGATAACAGAGCCATTGTATATATTTACGAAAAGAAAAAAACTTATGTTGAAGAATATGGACCACCTTATTATTATCATTTAACTATTGCTAAAATAGTTATAAATTATAAAAAAGGTGCGTATGATGGAAAAGATTTTATGTATGATATAATATGGTATATATAAAAGTCATTAAGATGTTTAAAAAATAAAAATATGGTTACTCTAATAAAAAGGAGTGACCATATGAGATTATTTAGAAAAATTATAATAATTACTTTTTTATTAATAATATACGCCTATGTTTGCAATATAAGTTTATTACCTAGTAATTATATAATAATGCAAGGCGAGAATTTACACTTATATACATTACTAGGAATAAAACTTATAGAAGAAAGTGGCTACCAGACATTACAAACTTCTAGTACAATGGAACAAGATAAGATAAATAAAATAGGCAAAGTAAGTTTTAGTTTAAATTTATTTAACTTAATACCATTAAAAAACATAGATGTTAATGTTATACCTAAAACTACAGTAGTACCAATGGGAAATGCAATAGGAATGAAGTTATATACAGCAGGAGTATTAGTAGTTGGAATGTCTGAAATAGAAGGAAAAAAGCCATATGAAAATTCGGGAATAAAAGAGGGCGACAGAATTATACAAATAAACCAAAATCAAATAGATAGTACAGACGATTTAATGCAAGCCGTAAATAAAAGTGATGGAAATAATATTTCTATAAAATATGTTAGAGATGAAAAAACTATTACAACTAGTATAAAGCCAGTAAAAAATAGCAGTAATGAATATAAAATTGGCTTATGGGTTAGAGATGCTGCTGCAGGAGTAGGAACACTTACTTTTTATGAACCAGCATCAGGAATGTTTGCAACTTTAGGGCATGGAATTATGGATATTGATACAGCAGAACTAATAAAAATAGCAAATGGAGAATTGGTAACAACAAATATTTTGAGTATTAATAAAGGCACTAAAGGAAACCCAGGAGAAATAAGAGGAACAATTGAAGCAGGTCATACAATTGGAACCATTTCAAAAAATACAAAATTTGGAGTCTTTGGAACAATAAATAAAACGCCATATCTTAGCATACCAAATACAAACGAGATGCAAGTGGCACTAAGAGAAGAAATAAAAACAGGCAAGGCACAAATTATTTGTGAGCTAGAAAATGGTAAAAAAGAATATTATGATATAGAAATTCAAAAGGTTTTTATAAACAATAACAAAGATAACAAAAGCATGTTAATAAAAATTATAGATACAAAACTATTAGAAAAAACAGGGGGAATAATTCAAGGAATGAGTGGAGCTCCAATAATACAAAATGGCAAATTTATAGGAGCAGTTACTCATGTTCTTGTAAATGATCCAACTATTGGCTATGGAGTTTTTGCTGATATAATGTTAAAGCAGATGAAAGAAGTAGAATAAGTTGTGAGGTAGAAAAAGATGAAAAAAGAAAAAATAAATATTGTAATAATAGTAGTTGCATTTATTATTATATTATCTGGACTAGGTTTTGGAGTATATATGTTTTTAGGTAAGAGCAAACAAGTGATAAATAATAATGAATTTACAGAAGGAATATCAACATCAAACAATGAAGCAAACAACAATGAAAACATTAATATAGATGTTAATGACGTAGAACCAATAATACAAGAACCAGATAACAATGCAATACCAACAGAAACTATTGCAGCAAGATATTATTATGGTCAATTAGATACGTATGGAAAAGCTATATATGACAAATTAAAAGAAAATAAAGAACAATTAAAAACAGGCACATATGTATTTGAATTTGGAACAAGCTTTAATACACTTTTACATTCACAAAAAGGAGAAGAAACATTAAAGACAGCTTTTCAATCAGCTTGGAATGCATTTTCATATGATGAATGTGATTTGTATTATATTGATATAAAAAAGATGAACTTAATAAATGAGACAAGAACATTAGGAGGAATTACAACATATTATGTTTCAATTGGACCAGGTGATAATGAAAACTATTTACAAGATAGTTTTCAAACTACAGAAAAAATAGAAAAAGCACAAAAATATATGAACAACATTATAAGACAAATAATAAAACAAACAAAAGATGATCAAAAAATAGTGAGAGTCAGAAAAGTACACGACTGGATGATTGATGCCATGGAATATGATGATTCAGAAACAAATATAAATAAATATAATATATATGGTGCAATACATGATAAAAAAGCAGTATGTGAAGGATATGCAAGAAGCCTTAGATATATAATGGAAAAAGTAGGAGTTCCTTGTGTGTTAGTATCAGGAACTGCTAAAAATTCAGAAGGCAAAACAGAAACACATGCTTGGAATTACATACAACTTGATGACAAATGGTATGCAGTTGATGTTACTTGGGATGATCCTGTAATAGTAGGTGGAGGAACTATAACAGATGAACAAAGATATAAATTTTATTTAAAAGGATCTGAAGAATTTTTCAAAGATCATACACAAAGCGGAGAAATTTCAGAGAATAGTATGAAATTTTCACTACCAATACTTTCTACTACAAATTATGAAGCTGAATAGAAATAAAAAATGAAGTAAATTAAAACTTACTTCATTTTTTTATATTCTAGGAATTTACTCCTAGTAGGAGCAAATTTTGTAGAAGATAAATATGCGAATTACAAGAATTTCTATTTTATTTAACTAATAATGGCCCAATATTTGTAACTGTACCAGCACCAAGTGTAAGTACAATATCATTTTTTATAGTATGTTCTTTTAAATATTTTGCAATTTCATTAAAATCAGAAATATAAAGAGCCTTTTTATTATAAGTATTTTGAAGTCTATCAACTAAATCTTGAGAAGAAACACCATAAATATTATCCTCTCTAGCTGCATATATATCAGTGATAATAATATTATCAAAGTCAAGCAAAGCCTTAGCAAAGTCATCTAATAAAGTTTTAGTTCTACTATATGTATGTGGTTGAAATACTACCCAAGACTGTCTATGCTCTTTTTGATTTACAGCATGAGCAGTTGCCATAATTTCAGTAGGGTGATGACCATAATCGTCATACACAGCCACACCTTGATTAAAACTACCAACATATTCAAACCTTCTGTGAGCACCAGTATATTTAGCTAAAGCATTTTTCATATCTTCTTTAGATATTCCATATTCATGGCAAACAGCAATACATGCTAAAGCATTTAAAACATTGTGCATTCCAGGAACAGATAATTTGATAGTTTTATAAAAAGTATTATTATAATAAACATCAAAACTTGGAAAACCATCTTTATCAGCAGAAATATTTCTAGCTATAAAATTAGCATTTTCATTTTCAAGAGCAAAAGTTACTATTTTAGCTTTAGAATCTTTAACAATTTTTCTACAATTAGAATCATCACCATTTATTACTAATAAGCCATCTTCAGGAAGTAGTTTAATATAATTATCAAAAGATTTAACTATATTATCTAAAGTTTTAAAATAATCTAGATGATCATTATCAATATTTAAAATAACCTCTGTTCTAGGGAATAACTTTAAGTAACTTTCTACATATTCACAGGCTTCAATAATAAAATATTCACTATTACCAACTCTGTAATTTCCATTAAGTTGTTTTAAAAATGCGCCAACTTGAATAGATGGGTCTTTGTGTGATTCCAAGAAACACACAGAAATCATTGAAGTAGTAGTGGTTTTTCCATGAGTACCAGAAACACAAATACTGTTATTAAATGCTCTAGTAATTTTACCTAAGAATGTTCCTCTTTCAATTGTAGGTATATTTAATTCATGAGCTTTTACAAGTTCAACGTCATCTTTTCTTATAGCAGCACTATAAACTACTACGTCGGCTTTAGCCAAATTCTCTAAATCATGACCAATAGTTACATGAATACCATTTTCAATTAGCTTCTCAGTAGTTTCAGATGAGGTAGAATCAGAACCTGTCACATGGAATCCCCAAAATTTTAAAATCTCAGCAATCCCGCTCATGCTAATTCCACCTATACCAATCATATGTACATTTTTATATTTTCTTAATTCATCTATATTTGCCAAAAAAATACACTCCCCTTAAGTTTATATAAAATCTTCTATTATAGAAGACATTTTAATCAACAAAGGTATTATATACTTTATATTAGAATTTTTCAATATTTTTCTTAAATATATTAGCCAAAATAATATATGATACAATATAATATTCATAGTTTAAAAAAATGTGAAAAAATAATAAATAAAAAATTATATAAAATTTGTAAAATAAAGAAGGAAAAACAAAAAAGATGGCGAATAATATAAATGTACATAAGAAATGTATAAAAAAACTTGAAAGGTGGTACTTAAAATGCAAATTACAGATGTACGTTTAAGAAAAGTAAATTCAGAAAACAGAATGAAAGCTGTTGCTTCTGTAACATTCGATAACGAATTCGTTATTCATGATATCAAAGTTATCGAAAGCCAAAATGGATTATTCATTGCTATGCCAAGCAGAAAAACTCCAAACGGAGAATTCAAGGATATAGCTCATCCAATCAATGCTGAAACAAGAGAGAAAATTCAAAAAGCTATATTAGAAGCTTATGAAGCTCCAGAAACTGAAGAATCAGCAGAATAATAAAAGTAAAAAAGAGCGCTCTATTGCAGAACGCTCTTTTTGTGTGTTACTTACTTACCATTGATGTGTTCCAGGCGCGTAGCAACCTCCTTCAAAAGTTTGAATGTATCCTGACTGTCAGTCACAAACTGAACATTCAGCATGTTACCAGACAATGTGAAAAGAATCACACAGTCTTGCAGCGAGGCTGCAAGGTTGTAAGTCTGTAAAACAGACTCAAATGCTTTTGAACAGTGTACTGTGAATGAAATTTGCTTCTTTAGACGCGGAACAGAAAATTTAATCCGGTTTACATTACCTGTAGTACGGGTAAAACAACTTCCTGTCGCGTTGGCAGGGAGAAGGATATTCAAATTCATAAAGAATTTTTGAATATCGGCATTGTTGGCGTCAACTAGAACGGCCTCGTAGCTTAAAGAATACTGCATAGTTTGCGTAACACTCCTAAAAATTATTCTGGTATATTACCAGTTACCAATATTATACCACATATTTTCAATTCTGTAAAATAGGTGACTTTGGGGACGGGGCCAAAAAGCACCCTTTTTTGAAATTTAGGTGTTTTTTGGGACGGGGTCAAAACACACCCTTTTAAATTTAAGCATATAAACTTACAAGATATTTATGAACAAGATATTTATGAAAAAATTAAAAACTTGAAAGAGGAATAAAAATGGCAATTATAGAAGTTAAAGACTTAGTAAAAACATATAAAATTATAGAAAAAGAAGATGGACTAATAGGATATTTCAAAAATCTAATAAAGCCAAAATATAAGGAATTTACAGCGGTAAATCATATAAATTTTGAAATACAAGAAGGAGAACTAATTGGATACATTGGCGAAAATGGAGCAGGAAAATCTACAACAATTAAAATGCTTACAGGACTTTTAACACCAACTTCTGGTGAAGTTGTAGTTGACAATTTGAATCCTAGCCAAAATAGAATAGAAAACAATAAAAAAATAGGAGCTGTATTTGGTCAAAAGACACAACTATGGTGGGACTTGCCTGTAATAGAATCTTTTAGACTGATTAAGAAAATGTATAAAATTCCAGAAGGAGAATACAGACAAAATCTAAAGAAATTTAGCGAAATACTAGAATTAGAGCCATTACTACAAAAACAGGTTAAAAATTTAAGCTTAGGGCAAAAAATGAGATGTGAAATAGCAGCCACATTTTTACATAATCCTAAAATAGTATATTTAGATGAACCGACTATAGGTTTGGATGTACTAGTAAAAGAAAAAATAAGAACCTTTATAAAAGAAATAAACAAAGAAAAAAATACAACAGTAATACTAACAACTCATGATTTAAAAGATATTGAAGATGTATGTGACAGAATAATACTTTTAGACAAAGGACAAATCATCTATGATGGAGAAAAAGAAAAATTTAAAGAAACATATGGCAAACAAGTAATAGCAAAAATAATAGTGAAAAATAAGACATCTTTAATAACAACAGAAACCATAAACGACGAATTTGAAGTAATAGAAGAATCAGACGAACAAGTGAAAATAAGATTTAACCATGATAAATACACAATAATTGAGGTCGTAAATAGAATTTCTAATTATTGTGAAATAATAGATATGCATATTGAAGAACAAGGATTAGAAGAAATACTAAAAGAAATATATAGAGGAGAAATAACATGCTAAAAACTATGCTAGAGATAGCAAAAATGCAAATCAAAGAGTACAACATATATAAATCAAATTTTTGGCTATTTACAATGAACAGAATAGTAGAAGTAGTTGTATATATTTTTGTATGGCAAGCAATATATAGTCAAACTGGAAATTCAGGTGGATACCAAATCACACAAATGGTTACATATTATATTTTGGTAATTTCAATTAAATCAATTATAGACTGGGGCGTTAACGGAGACATGGCAGAGTCAATACGAAATGGACAAATCAACAAAGAATTACTAAATCCAATGTCATATTTTCAATATTATTTTGGAATGGACCTAGGAGAAATTGGTTATGCAAGTATTATAGGACTAGCAACTTTTATAATTTGTAGCCTATTCTGGGGAGTAATTTTTCCTAGTAGCATATTTAACTTTCTAATGTTTGTATTTTTAATATTACTAGGAATACCAATTACATTTTTCTTACAGATGATAGTGGGGACAGTAGGATTTTACAGTAACTCCATATGGGGGATGCAAATACTTAGAAAAGCGGTTATAGCGATTTTCTCTGGAATAATTGCACCAATAACTTTATTTCCACAATGGTTTCAAAATATTGCAAACATCTTACCCTTTAAAGATTTGGTTTATACGCCAATCAATGTTTGGCTAGGCAATATGGCAACACAGGAAATTTTATTTGTTATAATAAAGCAAATAGGATGGGGAATTGCATTATATATCTTAGCAAAATTATTTTTTAATCATGCTATAAAAAATATAACTATTAATGGAGGATAAAATGTCAAATATACTAAATAACATATCATTATATTTATCATTTGCCAAAGCATCTCTAAAAGAAGTACTTATATATAGACTAGACTGTATAGTTGGCATAATGTCACAGTTTGTAACACAAGTAGTAGAAATTATTTTTATATGGATTGTATTTCAAAATACTGAAAATTTAGCTGGGTGGGATTTTAAGCAAATACTATTATTGTATGGCATAACACTATTATCAGTAGGTATTGCGGATTTTTGTTTTGACGCCTTATATGATATTGGACCAAAATATATCAAAAATGGAGAACTTGACAAAATTCTACTAAGACCAGTACATCCACTAATTTCTATAATAGGGTCATCAAGAGAATTTACTACTCTAGGTTATTTTGGTTTAGGACTTGTTTTAGTAATAACAATGCTTATACAACTGGCAATACCTATAACATTTGGACTTATATTTAAAATCACATTTTTTAGCATAGTAGGGGCATTGATAATAGGAGCAATTATGACTATATTTAGTATTTCATCTTTTTGGACATATCGCTCTAACGAAATAATATGGTCAGTATTTCGTACATATACATTTGCACAATATCCATTAGATATATATAACACATTTATAAAAATATTGATTACTTTTATATTGCCATTTGCATTTGTGGCATATTATCCAACAATGAGTTACTTAGGATTCAGCAGTTATATGATATACTTATCACCAGTTGTAGCCATTATATTATGGATAATAGCTGTTAATGTATGGAACCTAGCATTAAAAAAATATAGAAGCACAGGAAATTAAGGTCACTTCGGGTGCTTTTGGGGACGGGGTCAAAAAGCACCCGAAAATATAAAAGGGTGTTTTTTGACCCCGTCCCCAAAAGCATCCTTTTAAAGAATTTTATGAAAAAATGAAAAAAATCCCAAATAACAGTTGACTTTATAAGCAATACATTGTATAATAATAAAGCATGTATTTAGCGATGAAGTAAGATGTGGCTACAAATGTATAGCAATATATGTTTGGAGGGAACTCTTATGGAGTATGTTATGGCTTAGACCAGGCGGTAAGTTAAGAACAAATAAGCACTTATCCCAAGATTTTATCATGCAAACTTGGGTTTTTATATGTTCAATAAAAGAAACACTAGGGTGCGTTATAACTTCCGACCAAAAAAGGACGTGAAAAGTCCTAAAAATTTAGAAGGAGGGAATTTTAAATGGCAACAAAGAAGGAAAATGCAGTAACAAGTGAAAAAATCAGAATAAGATTAAAAGCTTATGATCATGTTGTTTTAGAACAGTCTGCTGAAAAAATAGTAGATACTGCTAAAAAAACAGGAGCTAAAGTTTCAGGTCCTATTCCATTACCAACAGAAAAGGAGATTGTTACAATCTTACGTTCTCCACACAAACACAAAGATTCAAGAGAACAATTTGAAATGAGAACACATAAAAGAGTAATTGACATTCTTTACCCAACACAAAAAACAGTTGATAGCTTAATGAAAATTGATTTACCAGCTGGTGTTGATATAGAAATCAAATTATAATTACAAATTAAAAAACTATGCTGGTATAACGTTATAGCTTAACGAAATACAAAATATCAGCCAATGGAAGGAATTTTAAAATGAATAAAGGATTAATAGGAAAAAAATTAGGAATGACTCAAATATTTGATGAACAAGGAAAAGTTATTCCAGTTACAGTTATCGAAGCAGGTCCATGTGTAGTAGCACAAGTTAAAACAGTAGAAACTGATGGATACAATGCTATACAATTAGGATTTGGAGATGTAAAAGAAAGCAAAATAAACAAACCAGAAAAAGGACATTTTGCAAAATCAAAATTAACACCTAAAAAACATTTGAGAGAATTTAGATTAGATTCTGTAGAAAACATAAATGTAGGTGATGAATTAAAAGCTGACACATTTGCAGCAGGAGATCAATTAGATATCCAAGGAACATCAAAAGGAAAAGGATTCCAAGGCGTTATCAAACGTCATGGCCAATCAAGAGGACCAATGGGACATGGTTCTATGTATCACAGAAGACCAGGTTCAATGGGACCAACATCTACACCAGGTAGAGTATTTAAAGGCAAAAAATTGCCAGGTCATATGGGAAGCCAAACTATTACAATTCAAAACTTAGAAGTTGTAAGAGTAGATTTAGATAAAAACGTTATTTTAGTAAAAGGTAGTGTACCAGGAGCTAAAGGTGCAATATTAAAACTAAAAACAAGTGTAAAAAGTAAATAAGGAGGGAAATACAAATGCCTAAGATAGACGTATATGATATAGAAGGTAAAAAAGTTAAGACAATAGAGCTTAAAGAAGAAGTATTTGGTATTGAACCAAATGAAGCAGTAGTACATAGTGTTCTAGTTAATTACCTAGCTAATCAAAGACAAGGTACACAAAGTACTAAAACAAGAGCAGAAGTATCTGGTGGTGGTAGAAAACCATGGAGACAAAAAGGTACAGGTAGAGCAAGACAAGGAAGCATTCGTGCACCACATTGGGTAGGTGGAGGAGTTGCTTTAGGTCCAAAACCACGTTCATACAATTATACAGTAAATAAAAAAGAAAAGAGATTAGCAATTAAATCAATGTTAAGCTCAAAAGTATTAGAAAATGAATTAGTAGTTGTTGAAAACTTACCATTAAAAGAAATCAAAACTAAAGAAATGGCAAGAATTTTAAATAACTTAAAAGTAGAAGGTAAAGCAGTAATTCTTTTACCAGAAAAAGACGAAGTAGTTCAAAAATCAGCTAGAAACATTGAAGGAGTTAAAACATTACAAGTTGGAACAATCAATGTATATGATTTATTAAAACACAAAAATCTTGTTGTAACAGAAGATACTGTTAAAAAATTAGAGGAGGTGTATGCATAATGAGACCAGAAGATATTATCATAGCACCAGTAATCACAGAAAAAAGTAATGATGAACTACAAGCAGGAAAATACACATTTAGAGTAAATAAAAAAGCTACTAAAATAGATATTCGTAATGCAGTAGAAAAACTTTTTGAAGTAAAAGTTTTAAATGTTAACACAATGAGTGTTAAAGGAAAAGAAGTTAGAAGAGGAAAAACAACAGGAAAAACTTCTGACTGGAAAAAAGCAATAGTAACTATTGATACAAACCCAGGAGATATTAAATATCTAGATAAAGGTGGAAAAGAAGTTAAAGTTTCTAAAAAATACAAAGATTCTATTGAACATTTTATGGGTGCTTAAAAATTATAAGCGACGTCTAGCGTTGTTAACCTTCGTAAAAATTCCTTCAACATACAACTCGTATAGTTTCAGAAATTTTTACTCGGTTGCCTAGCTATACTTGCTTCTAATTTTTAATCAATTCTTCGAAGGAATGTTGAAGAATTATTAGAAACTTAAAAATATCGGGAAGTAACCCCGGAAAATAAATAAATATCCGTATGCGGAGCGGGAAAATATCCGTAAATATAGTAATATAAAATTTATCAAAAACGAAGTTTTTCATAAATTTTGAGAAAGGAAATTAAAATGGGAATTAAAAGATTCAGACCATATACTCCATCAAGAAGAAACATGACAGTTTCAACATTTGATGAAATTACTAAAAAAGAACCAGAAAAAACTCTATTAGCTACTAAAAAGAAAAATGCTGGTAGAAACTCATATGGTAGAATTACAGTAAGACATCAAGGTGGAGGAAACAGACAAAAATATAGAATTATAGATTTTAAAAGAAATAAAGTTGATATGCCAGCAACAGTAATTGGTATAGAATACGATCCAAACAGAAGTGCAAACATAGCTTTAATTCAATATGAAGATGGAGAAAAATCATATATCTTAGCACCAGTTGGATTAAAAGATGGAGACAAAGTTGTATCTGGAGATAAAGCAGATATCAAACCAGGTAACTGCATGAAAATTGAAAACATTCCAGTAGGTACAATGATTCATAACATTGAGTTGAACCCAGGTCAAGGTGGAAAACTTGTAAGAGCTGCTGGTCAAGAAGCTCAATTGATGGCTAAAGAAGGAAAATACGCACATGTAAGATTACCTTCAGGCGAAATGAGATTAGTAATGGCTGTATGTAAAGCTACAATAGGAACAGTAGGAAATACAGATCATGAAAATATTAAAATTGGTAAAGCTGGAAGAAGCAGACATATGGGAATCAGACCAACTGTTAGAGGTTCTGTAATGAACCCAGTAGATCACCCTCATGGTGGTGGT
>OLHG01000130.1_pt1 | contig 50832 bp, 51 predicted proteins | sample 1605971 | NCBI WGS metagenome assembly OLHG01 (sample SAMN03283289) | human gut metagenome | biome: human-associated habitat; material: feces | host: Homo sapiens | place: Peru | collected 2012 | reverse complement strand
TATGTATCATTTGCAAATAATACCTGGAGAATAGTAAGAATAAACGAAGATGGTAGTGTAAGACTCATTAAACAAGATTCAATAGGTAATAGTGTATTTAATACTAATTATAGTGATAATGCATATGTAGGATATATGTACGGAACGGCAGGCTCAACAACATATGCAGCAACGCATGCAAATATAAATTCAAGTACAATTAAAACATTGTTAGATACATGGTATCAAAATAATTTAATTAATTATTCACCAGTAATAGTGGATTCCGGTTTCTGTGGTGACAGAAGTCTAAATACTGAAACAGGAATAGGAAAAACGAAGACTAAATATGGTGCATATAATAGATTAATAAGCAATAATCTACCCCAATTCAAATGCTCACAAACCAATGACTTATATACAATTACAACAAGTACAAAGGGAAACAAAGCATTAACATATCCAATCGGCTTAATATCAGCAGATGAAGTGGCATATGCTGGTGGTGTTGATTTTGAATCGAATGAAAATTATTACCTTTATCTAGAAGGAGTAGCTTTTTGGACGATGACACCTAATCTCTATGACGGTTATGTGCCTAAAGCGTGGGGCGTAGGCACCGATGGTAGTTTACTTGATCACGAAGAGGTCGACAGTCAATTTATTGGTGTGCGCCCAGTCATCAATCTTAAATCCACTACAGAAATCGTTGATGGTGGAGATGGTACTAGTTCTAATCCATATGTAATTAAAACTAGTTAATTATAATTAATAATAAAAAAAGAACCAAACGATTAAGTTTGGTTTTTATAATTTGTAACTAAATTCTCCTGAATAATAAGATTCTGGATTAGGAGTAAAGTTCTTTGTTTCTAAATCAAAGTATCCTAAAATGTATTGGGGTTGAACCATATAGTTAGGAGAATCAACATCACTGTGATAGTAATTATTCTCATTTTTTATAATGACATAATCAATATCTTCTTTAGGAATTGCTATTATAACCATTTCAGTAATTGGTCTAATGGAAGGAATAATTTCATCTTCTAAGAAATCACTGAAAGCTACCTCATCACAAGCAATTTCTTTAGGTAAAGGTAGGGCAGTTGATAACAATAAATTTCTTGCTTTTATAATGTTGTATTCTGATAATAATAAACCTTGTTCACAAATGCTCTTTGCTTTATTATCACTAGTTTCATGATAAAAATAATAATTATTATCATAATCTAATGAATCACAAAATTCCTTTATTTTCTATACTACTCCTAACTAACCTTATTAATTGCGTCTTTTAATATATCAATGGAGTTTTGCAATTTTCCTTCTTCTTCACTTGTTAATTTAACAAAAATTCTTTTACTAGCACCATCTTTATTTATAATAGTAGGTCCTCCGACAAAGACGTCATTATTTTCATCATAAGAAGATACAGTTAATATTAAGTTTTCATCACCTAGAATAGCATTAGTTATTTTTACTAAACTCATTCCTATTCCATAACTAGTATTACCTTTTCTATTAATTATTTCATAAGCAGCATATCTTACATTGTTACATATCTCATCTAGTTCTTCTTCTTTTAGAAAATCTCTTATATTTTGAATACCTATATTAGCATTACTCCATGGGACGAATTCACTATCACCATGTTCTCCAATAACGTAAGCATGAACATTTTTAGGATGGATATTAACTCTTTTGGCAACTTCATATCTAAGTCTTGCAGTATCTAGAGTAGTACCACTTCCAATTACTTTACGTTTATCAAATCCAGAGTGTTTCCATGTTATATAAGTCATTACATCAACTGGATTAGTAGCAATAATATAAATACCATCAAATCCACTTTTATTTACTTCACCAATAATAGATTTGAATATCTTATCATTTTTATGGATTAAATCCATCCTTGTTTCGCCAACTTCCTGATTAGCACCTGCTGCAATAACTACAATCTTTGCATCACGACAATCTTCATAAGTACCAGCTTTAGTAACTACATTAGAAGGAGCAAAAGCAAGACCATGATTTAAGTCCATTGCTTCACCAACAGTCTTTTCATAATTTAAATCTATTAATACTAATTCATTTACATATGTTCTTTGATTTAATAATGCATAAGCATAACTCATACCAACATTACCACACCCAATAATTACAACTTTATTTTTCATAATTCACCTCTATTCTTATTATATCTCAATTCACTATGATTATAAAATTAAATGTAAAGTACTTTTCAAAAATTGACACTTATTTTGTTTTATAGTATATTATAATTGTAATATAAAAATAGGAGGTATTTTTATGGAGGAGAAAAGAAAAAGAACGGTTTCATCACCTGAACAATTATATGAAAATGCTTACCGTAATAGTTCTAAAAAAGAAGGAGTAAAAAGACAAAAAGCCAATAGAAAAAGAGATGCCGCTATTGCGAAGACTATCCTTGTTGTAGCATCAGCAGCTTTAATAACAGCTTCTATTGGTACATATAGAGCAATTGATAAGGGAATAGAGAAAGTTCAAACACGTTCAGCAATAAATGAATTCTATAGTCAATCGGAATACTATGATGGTGAAAAGAGTTATTATCAAGTAATAAATGGTACTATGTGGGATGGTATGAATCAATATGGCCATGTAGTTGGATTTAATCAAAATGACCTTTCTGAATTTGTAGAAAAAAGTGAAAACAAAGATATATCCTTATTTAGTATCTATTGTCGTATAAGCCAAAATACAATTTGGAATATGAACGAAGTAGTATCAAGAACAAACTTTGGTGAAGGCGTAAGATATGAGGACTTTAGTGATTACTTAACTAAAAAAGGTTTTGTTGATAAAAATGGAGACCCAAGTATTGAAAAATATAGAGAAGTAATGACAAAACGAGTTTTAGCAGAAAAAAATATTAAAGATACCGAAACCACTTATGGGGTTAAATAGGAGGACTAAATGGAAACAGTAGAATTAGATGGAAAAAATTATGTAATTTCTTTAGAACTTGTTGTTAATGGCTCAAAATACTTACATTTGGCAAATATAGAAAATCCTGAAGACTTTTGTATAAGAAAAGTTGAAATCGAAAATGGTGAAGAATATTTAGTAGGACTTGATAGTAGGGAAGAATTCAACACAGTATTAGAAGCATTTGCTGATAAACATAGAGAAGATTTAGAAATCTAGTTTACAAATAACTTATTTGTGCTATAATAAGTTCATATTTATTGATGCGATGACGGGCTTGGAAACCCATTCAGCAATGCAAAAGAGTGATTCTTCTAGAATAAGTAGGGTGGAACCGCGAGTAAAATCGTCCCTATATATTCTAGGAGTTTTTATTTATACGAGGAGGGTTTATGGGAATTAGAATTACTGGTAAAAAGTACCTAGATAATGGTAATTACAAGTCAGTTATTTTTAATGAAGAAGATAATGTTTACAGTATTCAAGTAAATGGTTGTGAATATAATGAAAAAGAACATATCAATAATCATTTTTATGATAACTTGGATTGCTATACAGATGATGAAAAAATGTTAGAGCTTCTAAGACATTGTTTAGAGAATAATAATTTAATATATTATAGTGATAACAGAAAAATAGTATGGCAACAAGGAACATATGCACTAGTAGGAGGAGATAAAAGAATAGGTTTGTCTTCCCAAAATTATAAACTAAGAAATGCTTTTTCTATGATGTATACTAAATATAGTCATGATAGATTATCTTTCTTAGAAAAAGAACAAAATATTGATAGAATTGAAATAAATACTAATTTTTATTCTACATATAATAAAAGAAAAGACATAGTTGGAGATTATTTAGAATTAAATATTTTTATTACTAATCATATTGTTAATCCTTTAGAAGAAAATTTCTTAGAAAAATTTATTTATAATAAATTAAAACAAAAAGGAGAAGAAGCAACTCTAGAGAATAAAAATCTATTTAACGAAGATAGTGAAGACTACATTAACTTGGGTTATGACCTTACTTGTGGTGATTTATACATTAGTATTAACAGTACAGAATTATTACCTGCTGTAATAAAAGGGTATAATAAATATAATTCAGAAAAAAGAAATAATAAAAAAATACAAATAGAGAAGGAGAATAATTAATATGGAAAACTTAACAATGGATAAATTAGTTAATTTATGTAAGCAATATGGATATATATTTCAAGGAAGTGAAATATATGATGGACTTGCTAATACTTGGGATTTTGGACCTTTAGGAGCTGAATTAAAAAGCAATGCAAAGAAAGCTTGGCTTAAGAAATTTGTTCAAGAAGATGCTAATAACGTAGGATTAGATAGTGCTATTTTGATGAATCCTAGAGTATGGGAAGCATCAGGACACTTATCAACATTTTCTGACCCATTAATCGATTGTAAAGCATGTAAAACAAGACATAGAGCAGACAAGTTAGTTGAAGAAGATGGAGTAGAAGATGCAGGTGGTATGACTAGTGAAGAATTAGTTAGTTATATAAAAGAACATAATATTAAATGTCCTAAATGTGGTAAAAGTGACTTTACTGATATAAGACAATTTAACTTAATGTTTAAAACTTTCCAAGGTGTAACTGAAGACTCTAAAAATACAATATATTTAAGACCAGAAACAGCTCAAGGAATATTTACTAACTTCTTAAATGTTCAAAGAAGCTTAAGATTAAAACTACCATTTGGTATTGGCCAAGTAGGTAAGAGTTTTAGAAATGAAATAACTCCAGGAAACTTTATCTTTAGAGTAAGAGAATTTGAACAAATGGAATTAGAATTCTTCTGTAAACCAGGAACTGAACTTGAGTGGTTCAAACATTATAAAGAATATTGTAAGAATTTCTTATTATCACTTGGAATTAAAGAAGAAAACTTAAGACTTAGAGACCATTCACAAGAAGAATTATGTTTCTATAGTAACGCAACTACTGATATAGAATATAAATTCCCATTTGGTTGGGGAGAATTATGGGGTATTGCAAGCCGTACTAATTATGACTTAACTCAACATCAAAAATTCTCTGGTAAATCAATGGAATACTTAGACCCTGAAACTAATGAAAAATATATTCCATATGTAGTAGAACCATCATTAGGAGTAGAAAGACTAGTATTAACAGTATTAAGTGATGCTTATAATGAAGAAACACTAGAAGATGGTACAACAAGAGAAGTGTTAAAATTACATCCATATCTAGCGCCTTATAAAGCTACTATCTTACCTCTAGTAAAAAAATTCCATAGTGAAAAAGCCATGGAAATATATAAAGAATTATCTAAAGAATTTATGGTTACTTATGATGAATCAGGTAATATAGGTAAACGTTATAGAAGAAGTGATGTTATTGGTACACCTTTTGCAATTACTATAGATGATGAAACAATAAATAATAATACTGTTACTATAAGAGATAGAGATACTATGAAACAAGTAACAGTTAAAGTAGATGAAATAGAAGAATATATCAAAGAAAGAGTTAAATTTTAAAAAAAGATTTAATTCTTTTTTTCTATTTGTTATAATTTAATAGAAGGTGATAATATGTTCAAAGATAAAATAAATTATAAGTTAGTTAATCTAGCACTTATATCAGTAATAGTTTTAGTTTTATATAGAACAGGACCATTATGGTTAGGAATAGTAGGTAAGATATTATCAATAATATTCCCGTTCTTTATAGCATTTGTTTTAGCATATGCTTTGTATCCTTTTTTACAATTCATGATAAAAAAGAAAATACCAAAAACTGTGGCAATATTTATTATAGTTGGCATAATATTAGGGCTTGTAGTATTATTAATTGCTTTAATATTCCCATTATTGTTTAGTCAATTATCTAGTTTATTTAATGGAATATTAACATTTGTAAAAGAACTTATGACTAATTATGATTTAGAATTAGGACCATTACAAGAAACATTAACTAATACATTTAATGAGATAATATCTGGTTTAGGTAAATATGTATCTGACGGAGCAGTTAGTGCTATAAATAGTTCGCTTAGTATATTATCTATTCTTCTTATTGCGTTTGCATCTTCTATATACTTGTTAGTAGATATGGATAAAATAAGAAAAGAAATAAAATTGTTTTTACGTCGTAAGAATAAAAGAGCATTTAATTATGTAAAAATATTAGATACCGAAATGCGTAATTATTTAAGTGGTTTTATTAAAATAGTAGGAATTACTTTAATAGAGTATACTTTAGCATTTCTAATAATAGGACATCCTAATGCAATTCTTCTAGGTTTCTTAGCTGCAATAGCAACATTAATTCCTTATTTTGGAGGAATAATTACTAATATTATTGCTGCTATAACAGCATTTGTAATAAGTCCAGGATTATTTATTAGAACAATAATATGTTTCTTTATCTTATCAGCAATAGATGGATACGTAATTAATCCATTTGTATATGGTAAAACTAATGAAGTACATCCATTAGTAGTAATATTCTCAGTATTTGCAGGAGGTATATTATTTGGAGTTCTAGGAATTATTATTTCCTTACCTCTAGCAATCATTACTATAGCAACATGGAAGTTTTATAAGAAAGATATTGATGAAAAATTAGATGATATAAAAGATAAAAATAAAGCATAGGATTATTCTTGATATAGAATAATTCTTTTGATATAATCATCTTATAATAGGAGTTGGTTAATTTGAAAGAAAAAGAAAAGAAAAAAACTACATCAAAGAAAGAGCAAAAATACTCATTTAATTATTTTTTAGATGTTTTAACATCAGCATTTGTAACAGCAATAAAGAAGGTAAGTAGTTTCTTATCTAATAAAAATGATAAACCTATAGCAAAAGCTATTATCAGAATTATTAGTTGTTTATTACTACTTTGGATTCTAAAATTACCTTTCTTTATAGTAGGAAAATTAGGAGAAGCAATTATATATTTATTTGGTTCTGCATTTAAATGGGGTATATTTGCAGTATGGACTTCTACTATTGATTATGCATATGGAATTATATCTTTAATTATATTATTTAAAGTTATTTATAATATGGCAAGAAACAAAGAATATCAATTCTCTATAAAAGAAAATCCACAAATAGGTAAAAATTTCTATTGTGCTTTAGAAAGTATTTTCCAAGTAATAATAGGTATAGCACTAATTCCATTAATGTTAGCAGATTTATTCTTATTTAGTGCTTTAGGTATGTTATTTGCAGTATTATCACATGGAATACTAATAATCGGACCATTTATAATGGTTATTGGATTAATCGTTATGGTAAGTGTCTCTTTATCATATGTATCAGATGTTGTTTATTTTGATAAAGGAGGCGAAAAATAATGAGAAAATATTTATTTAAATTATTCCTAGGATTTGTTGTTTTTCTAGTAGGTGCTGCTTACTTTTATATTGAAACTATTGATTATAAAATAGATACTAATTTAGCTTCAAATATCGTAATGCGAGATGAAGTTTTAGAATATGAAATATCTAAAGACAAAGAATTTATACTAAGCAATAGTAATACTAATAAAAATATGCAATTGATAATAGATAACAACTTAGATAATAAAGTAAAAATTGAAATTAACTATGCTGAAATGTTAATGTTACATAGCAATTATTCTACTGTTAAAAGTAATAATAAAGAAGTAAATAGAATTAATTTAGATAGTGATTTAGTTCCTGAGTGGAAGAACATTGTATCTTTATATGATTTAGGAATTAATAGTTTAAATGATAAAACTATTTACAATTATAATTTATTAAAATATCCTTTAGTTAGGGTTTATGTTCATGAAGATTATCGCGCTAATATTAAATTTGTAGGTAAAGATGGCAGAGTCTACAACCCAGTTAAATAAAATAGATAATACAAAATATGAACGTGAATTATATGATAAAGGTATAAATTTTATTGCAGGTGTTGATGAAGTAGGGAGAGGACCTTTAGTAGGACCGGTTGTAACCGCATGTGTAGTATTACCTCATGATTTTAAGTTAGAAGGCCTTACTGATTCCAAAAAATTAACTGCTAAAAAACGTGATTTGTTTTATGACATTATTATGGAACAAGCACTAGGAGTAGGTATAGGAATAAAAAGTGAAAAGGTAATAGATGAAGTAAACATATATGAAGCTACTAAATTAGCAATGTATGAAGCTATTTCTAAATGCCCATGTAAAATTGAACATGTTTTGATTGACGCTATGAAATTAGAAAACTTAAGCGTTCCATCTACTTCAATTATTAAAGGTGACTTAAAAAGCATTACTATTTCTGCTGCTAGTGTAATAGCAAAAGTAACAAGAGATAGGATGATGGATGAATTAGATGAAAAGTATCCAATGTATGATTTTAAACATAATAAAGGATATCCTACTAAAAAACATGTAGAAGCAATAAAAGAATATGGAATAATAGAACAGCATAGAAAAACATTTAAACCAGTATGTGATTATGTAAAAAAATAAGAATGCGTTGAAGCATTCTTTTAATTTAGTAAGAAATTATATTTTTGATATTTAGAGTCACTATATTTAATTTTGCCGTCTTTTGCTAAACGATATAGGACGAAACATTTTGGAAATTCAGTTTCTTTTTCAATGTCATAATCTTTTTTACAACAAATATTATAGTAATAATTATCATCGACTGCCCAATTAAAAGCTTGATTATCTCTTTTTACTTCTTCCTTATCATCACATGTTTCATATGATATTAGATTAGTCGCTTGGGCTTTATTAAAGTCTGTTTTACAGTGTGCTAACTCATGTAGTAAAGCAAAATATATATCGGCAATTCTTTTATGCTTATGAGTTAAATATATTGCAGGTATACCACGATGAACTTTAAATGCGCCTCTAATTTTTGAACCTGGAATATCATCTTGAATAACTAGAAATATTCCATTTTTATTAAACTCATTAATAAGTTCTTCTTCAACATATTTTCCATCTTTAGCAGATTTAGATATATAATCCACTAATACATCAATATTTTCTTTATGATATTCTGATACTTCTTGTTTTAATGTTTCTCGATAGCATTTTTCAAGCCATAAAAGTAAAAACTCAGGTTTATCATTTTTACTTTTAAAATAAGCATTGTTATCTATCTTATAAATTTCTTCAGGACTAGGTACTCTTAAAAATTTTAATATATCTTTAATTATTTCAAGTTTATCATTTTTATCAGTAATATCTATATAATTATCTTTAATTAGATATTTATAATCAAACTTATTAAGGTAATCCGTTTTACTTAGGTTTTCTCTAATTAAAAATGTATCTATTCTTGATTCTAAGTTATAGTTTGATTCAATTCTATATATATAGTCAGCAGGTATATCGGTAATAAACGATATTTTATCAATTAATTGAGATGATAATTGAGTAGTACCAGATAATATATCAATAAGATGTTTAGGAGTAATTCCAAGTCTATTAGCAAAGTCCTTATTTGTTATATTATTTGCCTCTAAGTAATCAATTAAAAAATCTTTAAATCTTATATTATTCATGTTAATCTTCCTTTATTTTCCTTTTAAAATCTTTATAGTGGTCCATTGAGATGTATTTAATAATGACTAAATTTCTATCTTTATCCACAGTAAAGATTAATCTGATAGTGCCACCATTTTTACAAAGATTGAAACTACAAAAACCAGTCATTTCATGCCTCAGTTCTTCAAAACCGTATATGTAAGAAATAGGGTTATTATATGATTCATTATATGATTGACACTGCTTGATATGGACTAAAATTTTATCTAGCCTCTGTTCCTCAATGAAATACTTTTTTAGTTTTTTTCTTTCTTTTTTTAAGTAATTAGTATCAAGTTGCGTTGGAAAAACCCCCTTTCTTTAATATAAATATATATTAACATTTTAGTTAATATATGTCAATAAAAAAAGAGCGAATTTCGCTCGAATTATATAGTCTTAATTGTAATACCTTTGTAATAGTGTTTTAATATTTCTACATAAGTTTTGCCACTATTAGCCATTCCATTAGCACCATATTGACTTAATCCAACACCATGACCGTATCCTCTAGTAGTTATAATTACATTAATAGGGGTAACTTCAATATCAAAGTCAGCTGACCTTAATCCAAGCATTTTACGAAAATCAATACCACTATAATAATTATCACCAATTCTCAAAGTAGAAACTCTTCCAGAATTAGTTCTAGATAATATTTCAACTTCAGTATTTTCATCAAAATTAATATTAAGTAATTTACTAAATTCATCAAAAGAGTAGGTAACATTTCTTAAAAAACTAGTTGCACTTAAATCCCAACTAGAATTAACACTTTCTAGATAAGGATAACTATATCCGAAAACTTGATAACAATCCTCAGTATAGCCATTACTAGTAGAGTGGTATAAAGCCTCAATATAATCATTATCATACATCATTACTTGCCCCTTTGTACTTTCTACTGCTGATTTAACCTTATTATAATAGACATCAAAAGCATCTTTCCATTTTTCTCTAAGTTCATTATTATCATTATATACTTGGGTTTTAACATCATCAGTTAAAACCTTATTCTCTTTTAAATGTTTTAAAGCATAAGTCCTTGCTGCAACACTTTGTGCTTTTAAAGCCTCGATATTGAAAGAAGCAGGCATTTCAGCTCCAACAACCCCAACTACATATTCTTCCAATTTTATATTTAAAATAGTACCATTACTTCGATAAAGAGTTATTAAATTATTATCTTGTTTTTCTTCTTTTATTTCTTCCTTTTCAACAACTTTTGCATTAGTAATTATTACTGGGTCTTCATTCACAATTTCTAAATCATCTTCCTTTTCCTCAGTTATTATAACTGGATCCGTTATATCAATTTTAGAATATCCAACCTCATTATTATCGTAATCAAAATGATTTAATATAATATTACTAACATAATTAAAAGAATCACTATTATTATCAAAATTAATTTTACCTAAAACCACGGTTCCAAGAATTAATCCTCCAACAACAATAATAACTTTATTACCATCCCATTTAATCTTATTAGCTTTAATAAAAGCATTAATTCTATCTAATAGAGAAGTACTGTTATTACTTCCACCAAATTCATAATCATAACTAAGATATAATATTAATACTTTTTCTTTATCTACTTTCCTTATTTCATATTTTTCAATCATAGTAACCACCAATTATAGTATTTAACTAAAATATTAAAAATATAAATAAAAAAACCAATTAATTCTTTTTAATTGGTCCTTTCAAATAACTATTATTTTTATCATTAGTAATCAAATTATAAATTTTATCCACTCTTAACTCAAGGCTTAATAAAGAAGAGTACTCTTTCTTTAAATTAGTTATAATAGGAATACTAGAACTTTTTTTAATTTTATTTAAATGACTTAGTCCTAAATTAGAGAATCCCAGTACTCTTATATATTTAATTTCAATATTTTTAGCTTCTTCTTTAGTAAAACCACACAATATATGAGTAAACATCCTGTTTAATTTATTATAAGTATATCTTTTAGTTTTAATTTTTAATATTAATTCTTCCATTGAATTAACTTCTTCAATATATTTTAATATTCTGTTATGAATTCCTTCATCTACAGTTTGATATTTACTTATACCTTCTTGTTCACTTATAATTTTATATTTTAATAGCAAAAAGTAATTATTATTTACAACTTTTTCTTTTAAATAATTATAAGTAATACTAGGTACATAATTAATTATATCTTTATTATTTAAATTATTTCTAATAGCAGATGCACTTACAATAGAATTATTTAATTCTTTATTATGATAATCATTGGTTCTTTTAATAGTTACAACTTCTATATTAGCATTTTGTTTTATTATTTCTTTAGTATAAGAAAGTCCTAAAATATCGTTTGGAAGATTTATTTCATTTAAACCCATATCTTTAATAGCAAGTGCCATAGAAGAAGGGTAGTTTTCTCCTTTATCAAGATATTCCTTAACCTTATTATCGTAATCCTTATTATTTAATTGAAGATTAGCAATCTTTATTAATTCATCTCTATTATTTGATTCACTACCAAATACAATGGTATCTACTTGTAATTCTTTTAATAATGTAACTGCACCCCTTGCAAATACATCAGCACTTTGACTAGCAAATTCAAAAGGAAGTTCAATTACTAAATCCACTCCATACTTTAAAGCAATTTCTGTCTTTTCCCATTTATTTAAAATACTAAGTTCACCACGTTCTGTAAAAGAAGAAGACATAACTAAAATAATAAGAGAATCATTATACATTTCTTTTATTTTTTCCAAATGATAAATATGTCCATTATGAAATGGATTGTATTCACAAATAATTCCTATTTTCTTCATAAAACGCCTCACTTAAGTAGTATTATACTAAAAAAAGTGTATAAAGCAAATGTAAAGAAGAGTAAAAAGTAATCTATTTTATAAAAAATAAAGATAGGACATGATAAAATAATTACAGGTGAACAAGATGGATTACAATACTTTTGTACAAACAATTTCTGATAAATACAATTATAGTGAAGAGTTAAGAATTGCTATTAGACTTACGCTTCCTTTAATGGTGGAAAAGTATGGAACAGATAAAATACAAGATATACGTAATCTATTTGAAAATACAAGAATTTTCTCATCTTCTGATATGGGAAAAGATACAAGAGATAGAATTGAAAAAGAAATGACTTCAGGTGTTAACGAACATGTAGAATTCATTGAAGAAGACCCTTATCAAAATGATAAAGACCCAGGTTCTTATTATGCTAATGTACCAGTATTTGATGAAAATGCTAATGTAATAGGTGAAAGAAATTGGATTGTTGTAAAAGATATGAAAGATGAATACAATGCATCTCGTTATAAAGAATTATTTGGAACAAGTATTAATATGCCTTACTTTATCCACGAAATAAATCATGCCTTTGCAATGCAGAATCCAGTATACATAAAAGAAGGTAATACCATTAACAGTAAACATGGTATGTTTAGAGAACAAATGCAGGTAGAAGCTAGTAATGGTAAAGTAAAAGTAACAACAACTGATACTAAAAACATTATTATAGAAGAAGGTATTAATGAAAAATATACTCAAGATATGTTAACCAGTTTAATGAAGAAACAAGATTATAGAGAAGTAAAGCAAGAATTAAATGCAATTAATCATGTTAATACAAGTTATAGTCCAACTTTAATCTCATTATCAGAAAAACTAATTGACCTTCTAGGTGATGATAAATTATATCAATATCGAAATAAAAACGATATGCGCGTATTAAAAGAATTTAACGAAACAGCAAGTAAAAGTGAAATAGCCAAGACCTACTGTGAAGGTGATAAAGCCTTTGATTATTTTGATAAAAAATGCTTTGGAATTTTTACTTTAGCTAGTAATTATTATAAATTACCAGTACCAGAATATGCTAGAAGAACAAGAGAATTAATGGTTGAAGCATTTTCACCATTATGTGCATACCAAGATATATCAAAAGGTACTATGTCTAAAGACAAATTTGATAAAATAAAAGATAGTATCCTAAGTACTGAAATTCAAATAAAAACTACTCCTAATCAAATATCAAAATAGGTTGCATATATATATAAATTAAGTTATAATCTTTGGAGGTGTTGGAAATGATTATAGAATTAGATGAATTATTTTGTCATAATAAAGAAGAGATAAACCTAGATACTGATTTAGTATTCGATGAAGAATATACTTCTAGTGTTGTAAAAGGACTTAAAGATGTCCATTTTAAAGGTAAAATAAGTAATGGTAGTGATGATACTATCGACTTAATAGGAACTATTACAGGTACTATGATATTAGAAGATGCAATAAGTCTAGATGATGTAGATTACCATTTTTCAACAGAATTAGATGAAAATTTGGACGAATTTCTAGAAAATAATCAAAATACTATTGATATTCTTGAAGTTTTGTGGCAAAATATTGTCTTAGAGGTCCCACTTAAATACACTGTTGTGGAAGATTTAAGTAAATATCAAGGGGATGGATGGAAAGTAATTAGTGAAGATGAGATAAAAAGAGATAATCCTTTTAGCATCTTAGCTGAAAATAAGAAAGAGGAGTGATAACATGGCTGTACCATTTAGAAAAGTTTCAAAAACAAGAAAAAGAATGAGAAGAAGTCATAACGCTTTAGAAGTAGTTGGAACTACTACTTGTAAAGAATGTGGAGCAGTAATTAAACCACATCGTGTATGTAAAGAATGTGGAAGTTATAAAGGAAAAAAAGTTGTTGAAACTAAAGATGCTGAATAAGCGTCTTTTTTTCTTGTATTTCTAAATAAATTTATATATAATAAACAACTAAGAAATGGGGGATATCATGAGTAAAACTAATATGTATGGTATTATTTTTTCGGCAACTGTGATAAACGAACACAATATTATGTTAAAACCAATTAATATAGTAGAAGGTACAATAGATGATATAGGTGTACTAACTGATGACTATGATAGAGAATACAAGAAAGTAGATATATATAAAGGAATAAATAACTGTGATAATTTATATGCCTTTCCAGTCGAAGAAGATGTTCTAAGAAAGTTTTTCCTAGATGGAGGATTTCCTGAAGAAGATGTTACCTATTCAGAAATGTGTGCTAAATTTTATTTTGAATTCGTAAAAAGATATACATTTATGCTTGAGAAAGCTAATGAAATGGAAAATGCAAATTGTTTTGCAATAAAACTAAAAGATAAAACAATGGAAGTAGTAGACCTTAATAAAAGCCTTATTCATCAATTAGGAAGAGAATTTGTAAATAAAGTAGGAGAGATTAAACAAAATAAAAAAGTTACACCTATTCATGCAAATTACAATAGTCCAAGGGAAGTATTTAAAAAAGTAACTCAAAGAGTAGTTGGACAAGATGATGCTGCTCTTAGACTAATAGGTGCTATATGTAAAAATATAAAATATGGTGACATAGATAAAATGAAATCTAATATCTTATTATATGGTCCAACTGGTTGTGGTAAAACAGAATTAATACGAAGCATTGCTAAAGAAGTAAGAGTACCTCTTATAATAGAAGATTTAACTTCTTATACTGCTAGTGGATATGTAGGAGATTCAGTTAAAAAAATTTTAAGAAGATTATATGTAGCAAGTGGTAATAATATGGCAAAAGCTGAAAAAGGTATTATTGTTTTAGATGAATTTGATAAATTAGCAGGTAGCAAAGACAGTGTAAATAAAGTAGATGTTCAAGAAGAATTACTTAAAATTATTGAAGGTGGAGAGTTTGATATAAATGATAGTAATAGAACAAGTGACCAATTACTTATGAATACTTCTAATATAACATTTATACTATGTGGAGCTTTTGCTGATTTAACAAAAGAGAAAAAAAGAAATGCAGTAGGATTTTTTAATAAAGAACAAGAAAATAATACAGAAATTACAGAAATTACTAATGATGAATTTGTAAAATATGGTATAATGGCAGAGATGATAGGAAGATTACCTATAAAAATTCCTATTAGACAATTAAAACAACAAGATTTAGAAAAACTTTTAAGAGAATCTTCTATAAGTGATTTAAAAGTTTATGAAACAGCATTATATAAAAAAGATAAAGTAAAAATAGTATATATAGATAAAAAGGGATTTATTGAAACTGTTGCTAAAAAAGCTGATAATATGGGTTCTGGTGCTAGAGGACTAAAATCAGTAGTAGATGATACTTTTTCTGATATCTTTAATGAAATAGATTCCAATGGTATAAGAGAAGGTAAAGTTATTATATCTAGTGACACTGTTTCTAATCCTAAATGTTATATACTAGAAAAAAGGAAGGATAAACATGAATTTTCAAGAAAACTTGGAGAAAGAGATAGACAAAATTATAGAAAGTAAAAAAACTCCTAGTTTATTACTACATAGTTGTTGTGCACCATGTTCTAGTTATGTTTTAGAGTACTTGTCTAATTATTTTAAAATAACAATTCTATATTATAATCCAAACATATCTCCTAAAGAAGAATTTATTAAACGTTGTGAAGAACAAAAAAGACTTATTAGTGAAATGCCTTTAAAGAATAAGGTGGATTTTATTGAAGGGGTTTACGATAATAATCGTTATGAAGAATTAATTAAAGGTAAAGAGCAAGAAAAAGAAGGCGGTTCTCGTTGTCATATTTGTTATAATATGCGATTAGAAGAGACTGCTAAACTAGCAAAAGAAAAAGGGTATGATTACTTTACAACAACTTTATCAATAAGTCCTTATAAAAATGCTAAAGTATTAAATGAAATAGGTGAGACTTTAGCAAAAAAATATGGAATAAATTATTTATACGCAGACTTTAAAAAGAAAAATGGTTATAAAAGAAGTATAGAGTTATCTAAAGAATATAATTTATATAGACAAAACTATTGTGGCTGTAAATATTCAAAGATTTTACAAGAAGAATCGAAAAAATAATTCGGTTCTTCTTTTTTTAATTGAAAATACTATCAAGGTATTATATAATAAATATATATTAATAATAATCGAGGTATGTGATATGAATAGAAAGAAAACAATAATATGTATGATATTATGTATTGCAGTATTATTACTGGCGGTTGGATATGCAGCATTTGCAACTAAATTAAGAATATCTTCTAAAGGTAACATAACATCTAATTGGAATATATTTTTCTCAAGTATAACATCATCTGCAACAGGAGAAGCATATAATATTGAAACTCCAAGTGTAACAGGAACAACAGCTAATTTTAGAACAGGGTTAAAATTACCTGGAGACAAGATGGTATACACTATAGTTATAAAAAATGGCGGTACAGTAAATGCAATCATAAATGATATAAAAATAACTAGTAACAGTTCACCAAAAGTAACTTATGATGTTTCTGGGTTAACTAAAGGATATAAATTAGCAAAAGCTACTGAAAAGACATTTACAGTAACAGTACAATTAGACCCAAATATTACATCACTACCAGAAGATAGTATAGGAAGTATTAATTTATCAATAGAAGTAGTACAAGATACAGGTCAAATAGTACCAAGTGAAACACCAAGTATTGAAGTAAAACGTTTAAACAGTTTAATTTTAAAGAAAAACACGGCCCAAAGTGATGCTAGTATAGACTTTTCTAAAGTAAGTAGCGATACAAATGGTAAAGGATTATATTACACAAATAAAAATACAGAAGAAGGCAAAACAACATATTATTTTAGAGGAGTAGTAAATAACAACTATGTATCTTTCGCAGGCTTTATATGGAGAGTAGTAAGAATAAATGAGGATGAAAGCATTAGGTTAATAAAACAAGATTCAATAGGTAATAGTGCATTTAATACTAATCATACCGATGCATCTTATGTAGGATATATGTATGGAACAGCAGGTTCAACAACATATGCAGCAACACATGCTAATACAAATTCAAGTACAATTAAAACTGCCGTTGACACTTGGTATAGTAGTAATCTGAGCCAATATTCATCATATTTAGCAGATACAGGTTTCTGTGGCGATAGAAGTCTAGCAGATGGTACAGGGATAGGAACAGCTCTTACTCACTATGGGGCTTGGAAAAGACTCAGCACTAACAGTAATAAGCCCCAATATGCATGCCCGCAAAGTAATGATTTATATACAACAGAAACAGCGACAAAGGGAAATAAAGCCTTAACATATCCAATAGGATTAATAACAGCAGATGAAGTAGTTTATGCTGGGGCAATATTAGGTAAAATTAATGCAGATTATTATTTGACGGATAACTCTGAACTGACAAATAACTATTATTTTCTGACAATGACACCGAATATTTCAAGCCAATCTAGTGGCAGCACTATATGGAGAATGTATCGCACTGCTAATGGTGCCCCTGTATACTTTAACCCATTCGAAACTAATCTTTCGGGAGCAACTCGTCCTGTAATTAATTTAAAAGCGACAGTAACAGTTAAAAGTGGAACTGGTACAGTAACAGACCCATATGTAATAGAAACAAATTAGAGATTAAATCTCTTTTTTTGTTTTCAATTAAATTTTATTGTGTTATAATTTTGCTAGAATAAAGAATAGGGTTGATGAAGATGCTAGGTAATATTATAGATATAGAAAATAATATAGTAACAATTAAATTAGCAATAGATATTACTACTCAAACTAACTTAATTAACGTTCATGTAGTATTTGAAGACGACAACCAGAAAATAGTTGGTGAGATAGTAAACATCGGTATTGATAACGCTAAAATAAGTATAGTAGGGGAAATAGTAAATAATAAATTCTTACCTGGATTTACTAAAAAACCATCATTTAAATCAAATGTTAGAATCATTACTATGGATGAACTTGCACTTATACTAGGTGAACAACAAATTCAAAACAATGACCAAATTTACTTAGGAAAGTCAAGTATATATACTAACTATAGAATAAATGTAGGTGTTAATAGTTTCTTTAGTAATCATTTTGCTATATTGGGTAATACCGGGTCTGGTAAAAGTTGTACTGTAGCAAGACTTTTACAAAATATTTTTACTAGTAACAACTATTTACCTGTTAACGCCAATATATTTATCTTTGATGCTTATGGTGAATACACTAATGCTTTTTCTAGGATTAGTGAAATATCACCAGTATTAAATTACAAAACATATACTACTAATTCATTATATCCAGATGGGGAAATTTTAAGAATACCTCTTTGGTTACTAGGAATAGATGATATAGCCTTATTACTTGATGCTAGTGAACCAGCTCAATTATCAATTATTGAAAAAGCTTTAAAACTAGTACCAATTTTAAGAAATTCAGGTGACCCAAACGAAGAAGATGAAGAAGTAACTAGATATCGTAATGATATAGTAGCAAGAGCACTTTTAGATATATTAAGAAGTGGTAAAGATTCTAGTAAATTAAGAGACCAATTAATAGCAATCTTAACTACTTATCAAACTAAAGATTTAAATCTTGAAAGTAAAATAGTACAACCTGGATATGTTAGAACACTAAGACAATGTTTATTTATAGATAAAACTGGTAAAATGCAAGAAATGGAACTTGTAGTAGATTTTATTTCATCCTTTATAATAGAAGGATTAGAAATACCATCACCTAAAGGAAATATTCCATATACATTAAGAGACTTAGAATTAGCACTTGACTTTTCACTTATATCTGAAGGTGTCTTAAAGAGTGATAAAGTCTTTGATTATGCTAATGTATTAAGTGTAAGATTGCATACTTTAATAAACAGTGAATATGCCGCATTTTTTGAATATAACGAAATGATTGATAGAAAAAGTTATATTGCAAGACTTCTTACTACTTTAGACGGTAAAAAAGCTCAAATAGTTAATTTTAATATAAATTACGTTAATGATAGGATGGCTAAAACTTTAACTAAGATAATATCAAAAATGTTATTTGATTTTGCTACTGAGTCTCGTGAACGTGGAACTATTCCATTTCATATCATTATAGAAGAGGCTCATAGATATGTTCAGTTAGATAGAGATCAAGAATTATTGGGATACAATATATTTGATAGAATTACTAAAGAAGGTAGAAAATATGGTGTTCTATTAGGACTTATTACTCAAAGACCTAGTGAACTTAGTGATACGAGTATTTCTCAATGTTCTAACTTTATAATTCTAAGAACATTACATCCTAAGGATTTAGCATATATAAAACAAATGGTACCTAATGTGAGTGATGAGATAATAGCTCATCTAAAAACATTACAACCTGGTAATGCCATTGCATTTGGTTCAGCTTTTAAAGTTCCAGTGAATGTAAAAATAGATAAACCGGACCCAGAACCATTAAGTAGTAATAGTGATATTTCAAAATTATGGTATGGAGAAAAATAGGACTTTAAAAATAAAAAAAAGTATGATACAATATCTGTATAAAAGATAGGTATAAATAATTGGAGGAATTATTATGGCTTTAGATAAATTTAAAAATTTCTTTTCAGGTGGGGAAATACAAGAAAAAGAGGAGACAGCAACAGAATATTATAGTGAACCAGCAATGGGTGCTGAAAATAGGATGATGCTTTTAGAACCACGTGCATATTCTGAAAGTCAACAAATAGCAGACTATTTAAAAAACAATAGTGCAGTAGTAGTTAACTTAAAAAGAGTTACTCCTGACCAAGCTAAAAGAATTGTTGATTTCCTAAGTGGAACATTATATGCAATCGAAGGTGATTTACAAAAACTAGGTGGAGGAATATTCTTATGTACTCCAAAAAATATAAATGTAGAAGGTAAGATTTCTGATGATAGCAATCCTACTAATGCAAAGGGAAAAGGTAGAAAACAAGAAGCAAAAGAAGAAGAGGAAGAAGAATTCGATTGGTAAGTTATCAGTAATAATGGGGTGATGACATGGACAAATTTAGTATAGAACCTAATGGCTATAGCTGTAGTGAAGTAAATAAGTTTATAGATGATGTTATTACTAATACTGAATCCATGATAAAAAGAGTTAAAACTCAACAAGTTGAAATTAATAACTTAAAAGAACAACTTGTTAAATATAAGAAAATGGAAGAAACTCTTAAGGGTTCTATGTATAAAGCAGAGGAAGCTAGTACTAATATTAAGAAACAAGCTATGGATGAAGGAAAAATAATTGTAGAAGAAGCACGTCGTAATGCATCCCGTATTGTTAATGACGCTCTACTTAGAGCAGAAAGAATCGAATTAAAAGCAGATACTCTAGAAAGAAATGCTAGAATATTTAAGAAAAAATTAAAACTAGTTATTGAACAACAACTAGCAGTAGTAGATGAAATAGAAATACTAGACTTAAACGATAACGATTAAGTCTTTTTTAGTAGGGGTGTCAATTATGAAAAAAAGCAAACTAATTATTTTGTTAATTATATTATTAGCGATATGTGGATGTAGCAAAACTAAGCAGAAAAACCAAGAAGTAAAGAAAGATGATACATTTGTTAATTATCTAAAAAACTATGATGAAGAGTATAGATATATTGATAAGTATACAACAGTAAAGTGTAGTGCATTAAAAGACAATGACTTAATGATGCTTGCTAGAGACTATTTTATAACTAGCGATGGTGTAGTATATAGAATAAATATTTATAGTGACCAACTTTTTAGTAATGATGAACAATGTATGAAAGCTGATATAAATACTACTATGAAAAAGGTAGTAGATAATATAATTGTTGGTAATGATGGTAAAATGTATCGATATGATGCTATAGAAAATAAAGTGATGATTGATGAATACTATAATACAAATTCAAGTATACTAGTTCAAAATAATGATGTTATCAATTATAGTTATCAAAATAACGACGGTAGTGAATATGCTGATTCTCCTTCTGAAAATACTTATTATTCTAAGTTTTTTGTATTAAAAACGGATGGTAATATTTATTCAATCATAATAAAGCAATCTACAGAATTCAATTATAATATTGATGCTTACAACCCAACCAAATATGAAATTGTTTCTGAAAAAATAGCATATTCAAAAGAAAAGTATGGACATATAATAGATTTTAGTAGTAACGTAAAAGATGAGGTAGACAGAATCGTAACAACTGATAAAATATATTTACTAAAAGAAATAGAAACAAAAGAGTGTAAGAAATACATTGATATTGCTTGTGAAAAAAAACTAGTAGAAAATGAAACATATAAAAAGTACTTTAAAGAAGTAAAGTACACAAACTCTGAATTTATTCTTTTAAAAGATAATACAATTATTCCAATTGATATTTTAGCTTACGTTAAATAAAAAAAACAGATATTTTAAATATCTGTTTTATTATGCTGCTACATCAAAATCTTTGTATAAAGTTCTTTTTTCTTTAGCAGAAACTCTAACTCTAGTTCCATCAGCTAATCTAACAACTTGAAGATTTAACTTTTGCTTACGATTGTGAGTATTTAAAGCATGAGATCTATCATTAGCTTTACAGTTTGGTTTTCTATTTGATACATTAATTGCCATAATATTTCCTCCTTCAGTTAATAATACTTGCCTATTAACTTTATCATATTATTTAATAATAGTCAAATATATTTTTAAAAAAAGCAATTTGTGTTAGAATAATGTTAGTGGGAGGATACTATGTTTACAAGATTATATATTAAAACTAACTATTCATTATTATCTAGTCTAATATCTATTGATAAACTAATAGAATACTGCACTAACAAAAAAGTTAAAAGCATTGCTATATGTGATGATAACATGATGGGTGTAATGTGCTTTTATAAAGAGTGTATAAAAAATAATATCAAACCTATTATTGGATTAGATATAGATTATAATAATAACCATATTCTATTATATGCTAAAGACTATAAGGGATACAAAGACCTAATCAAACTATCAACTATTTCTAGTGAAAGAAAAATAGATATTAATGACTTAAAGAAATATAACAAATCCTTAGTTACTATTCTTCCATATAATTATTTAAATATCTATAACGAAATAAAAAATATATATGATGACCTATATGTTGGTTGTAGTAATATCAAAGAAGAAAACGAATCAATGAAAATAACTAATAATATAGTATTCATTAATAAAACTTTATACATACATAAAAACGATTCTAAATATTTAAAATACTTATACATGATAAGAGATAATAAAACTATAAGTGATAATATAGATTTTATTGATAATTATAATTACTTTCTTAATGATGAAGTGCTTACTCTTAGTACTAGTACTGCATTATCTAATACTTTGAAAATAAGTGATAAATGTAATTTAGAATTTCCTAGTAGAGAAAACCTACTTCCTATATATAAAACTGAAAATAATAACAGTGATGAATTCCTAGAGAAACTAAGTATAAAAGGTCTTAATAGAAGACTTGATAATAATGTTCCTTCAGAATATAAAAATAGATTAATATATGAACTTGATGTAATTAAAAAGATGGGATTTTCTAACTATTTCTTAGTTGTATATGACTTTATTAGATATGCTAAACAAGAAGGAATACTAGTAGGTCCAGGTCGTGGTAGTGCCGGAGGCTCATTAGTAGCTTATTCTTTAGGAATTACTGATATAGACCCAATTAAATATGATTTATTATTTGAACGTTTCCTTAATCCAGAACGTGTAACAATGCCTGATATTGATACAGATTTTCCTGATATATATCGTGACCAAGTAATTAATTATGTTAAAAACAAATATGGTGAAAAAAACGTAGCAGGTATAGTTACTTTTGGTACTATGGCATCTCGTTTAGTTATTAGAGATACAGCAAGAGTATTAAATATTAAATCAAGTGATATAGATATTTTATGTAAACATATTCCAATGATTACTAAAATGAAATTAAATGATTTCTATAGAAAAGATGCGGAATTTAGAAGTATTATTGATAGTGATGATAAGCTTAAATTAATGTTTGAAATAGCTTCTTTTATAGAAGGATATCCTAGACATACATCTATGCATGCTGCTGGTATTGTAATGAGTAGAGTAGAACTAGATGAAGTAATACCTCTAATTAAAAATAGTGAAGGATTATATCTAAGTGGATATTCTATGGAGTATTTAGAAGAACTAGGCCTATTAAAAATGGACTTTCTAGGGCTTAAAAACCTTACTACAATCATGAATATATTAAGTGATATAGAGAAAAACGAAGGTATTAAAATAGAATTTTCTAAAATACCTCTTGATGATAGTGAAGCAATTAAGATATTTACTACTGCCGATACCTCAGGAATATTCCAATTTGAATCAGCTGGTATGCGAAACTTTTTAAAGAATTTACGTCCTACTTGTTTTGAAGATATATTTGCAGCAATCGCATTATTTAGACCAGGTCCTGCTGTTAATATTGACTCTTATATAAGAAGAAAACATGGTGAAGAGGAAATCGATTATATTGACCCAAGCCTAAAAGATATTTTAGCACCTACTTATGGAATTATAATTTATCAAGAACAAATAATGCAGATTGCTAATGTAATGGCAGGTTATACTTTAGGTGAAGCTGATATTTTAAGACGAGCTATGAGTAAAAAGAAAATGGATGTTTTAAAAGGTGAAGAAGAAAAATTTATAAATGGTTCTATTAACAGGGGATATAAAAAAGAAACTGCTAAAAAAGTATTTGATTTAATACTAAACTTTGCAAACTACGGATTTAATAGAGCTCACTCAGTAGCATATTCCATTATTGCTTATAAAATGGCTTATTTAAAAGCTAGATACCCTAAATATTTCTTTAGTAGTTTATTAACTTCAGTAATAGGAAGTGAGATTAAAACTAAAGAATATATAAACGAAGTAAGAACAAGAGGTATAAAGATATTATTACCATCTATTAATTCTAGTATGGGTTACTACAAAGTAGAAAAAGAGGGTATTCGTTATCCTTTATCAAATATAAAAAATATTGGTATTGTAACATGTAGAGATATTATAAACAATAGAGGTACGGGATTTACCGACATATTTGATTGCATTTCTAAAATAACTACTAGAAATGTTAGTGAAAAAACTCTTGAAGTATTAATTCTTGCATCATGTTTTGATTCTTTTGGTTATAATAAGAAAACTTTACTAACAAATTTAGATAAGTTATTGAATTATGCTTCTCTTACTAAAGACTTGGACCCATCACTTGTAATGAAACCAGAAATAGATGTAGTAGAAGAATTTACTAAAGAAACAATAATGGCTAATGAAAAGAAATTATTTGGATTCTATTTAAGTGATTATCCTACTACTGTTTACAAAGAACAATATAATACCATTGAATTAGCTGATGTTAATAAATATTTTAATAAATCTGTTGATGTAGTAGCACTTATAGATAAGATTAAGGTAATAGAAACTAAAAAAGGTGATAAAATGTCTTTCTTATATGGAAGTGATGCTTCAGGAATTATGGACTTTACTTTGTTTCCAAAAGTTTATAGTGAAAACATGAATTTAGAACGAGGAGACGTTGTTTTAATAAGAGGAAGAGTAGAAAAACGTCTTAACTTATATCAAATAATTGTAGATAAAATTAAAGTACTTGGAGAATAGAAATATTCTCTTTTTTGTGATACGAAAATTAATTAAAATATAAGTTAACATTTTTCTTGACAAACATTAGTTCGTGATTTATTATAATTGTTAAGGTGCAAATTTATGAAGCTGCACAGAAAGAAACAAACGGAGGTTATATGAATAACAAAATAACTACTAAAATGAACGTAAAAGATAATTTGGTTAGTGTTATGAGAATAAATAACACGGATTATATTTCATTAACTGATTTAGCATCATATGTTAATAAGAACGATCCATCTGGTGTTATTCGAAACTGGATGTCATCAAGAAATTCATTTTCATTTTATTCACTGTGGGAGGAATTGAGTAATCCTAATTTTAATTCTGTGAAATCACACGGAATTAAAATTAATGAAGTTCCTTATAGTAGATTTACTATGACCCCGAATAGATGGAAAAAAGAATTTAATGCAATTGGTATAATTCCAAGTAGCGGTAAGTATAGTAAAGGAACTTTTGCCCACCCTGATATAGCCTTAGAATTTGCTTCGTGGATAGATCCAGCATTTAAAATATATTTAATTAAGGAATTTGAAAGATTAAAGTGCAATGAGACATATCAAAATAAAATAGAATGGTCAGTAAGAAGAAGCTTATCAAAGACAAATTACAAAATTCACACTGATAGTATTAAAGAAAATATAGTTCCCACTCTTACTGATAAACAGAAATTATTTGTATATGCTAATGAAGCAGACGTAATCAATGTGGCTTTGTTTGGAATGACCGCAAAAGAGTGGAATGAAAGAAATCCAAAATTAGATGGAAATATTAGAGACTATACCGATATTTTGCATTTAATAGTTTTATCCAATTTAGAAGTTTTAAACGCAAACATGATAGAAAATCATATTGGTCAAAAAGAAAGACTCGAAAAGTTAAATACTATTGCACAAAGGCAAATAGAAGTTTTAATGAGAGATAATAACGTTGTAGGAATATCAGAATTAGAAAACAGCACTAAACTTATTAAAGAAATATTATGCGATTAAAATTCATTAAAATCACTTCAATTAATCAAAAAAGATAGTATGAAATTAAATCTTTTCAGAAAGTAGAATAGAAATATTCTCTTTTTTTTTATTTAAATCATGGTATAATTATTATGTAGATGATATGGAGTGATAACATGGCAAAAAGAAAAAAAAGAAAAGAAGAAAAAAGTAAAAAGTTTCCATACATGAATGAATTATATGGAATATGTCTTATTCTATTATCAATATTAGGAATCGGTATGAATAAACCATTAGGGTTAGTAGGAAAAATATCAAGAGCTTTTGCGGTATTTTTAGTAGGTTCTTGGGATTTAGTACTTCTAGCTGCATGTTTTATTTTAGGAGGATACCTATTAATTAAGAGGTCTTGGCCTAAATTATTATCTAGTAGGATGATAGGTATTTATATATTAGCAATTGGTATACTTGTGTTCTCACATTTGAATTATGTTCATTTAAATGATGGCCAATCAATAACTATAATTAAGGAATCATTAAATAGTCTTATGAACAATTTTGATTTTATAATGCATGACATCAGTTTTTCACCTAGTGGAGGAGGAATTCTAGGATGCCTTTTAGCAGTTTTGTTTAACAAATTATTTGATTATTCTGGTACTAAAATCGTAGCTATTGTATTAATGATTATAGGTGCATGTTTATTTACAGGAGTATCAATTATCGACTTGATTAGAAAAGGTATAAAAAAGGGAAGAGAAGCATTACCACATAAAAAGAATAGAGTTGAAGATGGCGATGAAGAAGAATCTCATGAACCAGCTGTAATTATTAACGATAATACTTCAAATAAAATGGTTGTATCAAGTATAGATGAATTAACTCATAAAGAAGAACCAAAACAAGAAGAAGTACCTGTTAACAATGAACCAACTGAAGAAATAGTTCAAAATTCTAATTACAAATTACCTAGTTTATCATTATTAAATCCACCAAAGAAGAGTAAAGGTAATAACAATCAAGCATCAATTGAAAACAATATTGTTATCCTAGAAAAAGTATTAAAAGATTTTGGTATTTTTGGTAAAGTAGTAGAAGTTAACAGTGGACCTAGTGTCACTCAATACGAAATGGAAATTCAAAGTGGTACTAAGCTAAGTAGATTATTGAGTATTAACCGTGAAATATCTTTAGCCCTTGCTAAAAAAGATGTTCGTATTCAAGCACCCATTCCAGGTAAAAGTACAGTAGGAATAGAAATTGCTAATGATACAACATCTCCAGTATCGTTAAGAGAAATATTAGAAACTGTTCCAAGCAATAAAGCAAATAGTAAATTATTAGTAGCTTTAGGTAAAAACATTATGGGTAACAGTATCTATTGTGAAATCGATAAGACACCACACTTATTAGTAGCAGGTGCTACTGGTAGTGGTAAATCAGTATGTATTAACTGTATGATAGCATCAATTCTTATGCGTACTAAACCAGATGAAGTAAAACTTATGATGGTAGACCCTAAAAAAGTTGAATTAAGTATGTACAACGGTATTCCACACTTAATGATGCCAGTTGTAACTGACCCTAAAAAGGCTTCAGTAGCACTACAAAAAATTGTTAGTGAAATGGAAGCTCGTTACGATATATTTAGTGATAAAAACGTAAAAAACATTGCAACGTATAACGAATGGGTAGAAAAACAAAATGCTAGATTACCAGAAGATGCCAAAATTAAAAAAATGCCTTATATAGTTGTTATAGTAGATGAGTTAGCTGACCTTATGTTAGTAGCAAGTAAAGAAGTAGAAGATTCTATAATGCGTATTACTCAAATGGCACGTGCAGCAGGAATTCACTTAATTATAGCAACGCAAAGACCATCTACTGATGTTATTACTGGTGTAGTAAAAGCAAATATTCCATCACGTATATCGTTCGCTGTATCATCAAGCATCGACTCACGTACTATTCTAGATATGATGGGTGCTGAAAAACTATTAGGTAAAGGTGACATGTTGTTCCTACCTATGGGAGAAAATGCTCCACAACGTGTACAAGGAGCATATGTTTCCGATGAAGAATTACAAAGATTAGTTGATTACACAGTATCTCAACAAAAAGCTCAATACGATGAAAAATTCTTAAACTTAACTGCTGCAGCTAAGGACCAAGGAAATGCAGGAGGAGAAGTTAAAACAGTCGAAGAAGAGTATGATGACCCACTATATAACGATATAGTTGAATTTGTTGTAACAACAGGTAAAGCTAGTGCATCATTATTACAAAGAAGATTTAAACTAGGGTATAATAGAGCAGCAAGAATAATAGATTTATTAGAAGAACGAGGTATAATTGGTCCTCAAAATGGTTCTAAACCAAGAGAAGTTTTAGTAAAACTTGATAATAGTAACGATAATGAAGAATAAAAGGCAGTCTAATTGAACTACCTTTTTCTTTATTTTTTTAATTTTAATAACTTTTTACATTGATTATTTAGATTTCTATATCCATCTATATGGAAGGTTGCATCTATTTCTTCTAAATCTTTATAAGGATTTTCTCCTGTAAGACTAGGTATTTTATAAAAATAATCTATCGCACGTTCTGGATCTTTTTTATAAAGATAATATAAATCAAGAGCAACTAAATAAGATGAACTATTATTTAAAAATTCGGTATATTCATCAATAATGAAATAATCTAAATTCCTTTTATTAACAGGAATTGTTATTCTGTTACTTCTTAGTTCTCTTCTTAACTCTTTAAAATTTGTTTTTCCAAAAATATCAGTATATTTATCAATCGCATTAATTGTAAATACATCATGTATATATTCGATGTGTGTAGTTAAATCGGTCGTTTGAAACTCATCTTTTACATTGAATTTATTCCTTTTTAACAAATCAGAGAAGATTAAATCCATAAATAAACCTTCAGTTTCTGTATATATACATCTTTGAGTTTCATCAAATAAATGACCTTCGTTTTTTCTAATAATCATATGCCCAACTTCATGAGCTAAAGTTATAATATCAGAAAGGGAATTACGTCTTGCAATAAGTCCATATGTCTCTTTTTCTTCAGGATTTGAGAAAGTTAATCCATAAGCATCAGTAGGGACTCTTTTATAGTATTTAAACATCAATCTCATATTCTCAGGGTTAACTGATTCTAGAAAATCATTATATAATCGCTTGCTAGGTATTTGTTTAAATAATTCACGAGTAATTTCTACTAATTCATCATTGCTTACTTTAAGAGGTGTTGTAGGGAAGTCGCGTAACTGATAATCATAAACCTTTACAACCTTCATCGCACCAATAACTAAATCTAATTGAGTTTTACTAACAAATGGTAATACCGTTTCTTTAAATTTTAATACCATATTTTTATACTCTTCTTCTAGTTCATCATAATCTAATTTAATATCATAATTTCTAATCATGTCATTATAGATTTCTAATTGTTCTGCATATATTTTTGCTAAATATTCAACACGATTTCTTCTTTTAATTATTTTTTCTATATCCCAATTATATGTTGCCATAAAATCACCCTTAGTTGAGTTATTATTCTAATTAACTTTATATTAAAAGTCAACTTAAAAATAGTAAAACCAAAGTGTTTATGATATAATTTTTATAGAAAAGAAATACTATTTGATGATGTGGTTGAAATAGAAGAAGTCATTTTGAAATAGTATTTTGCATAGGGGGGAATATTTTTGAAAAAAGAGTTAATAAAAACAGAATTAAATGTAATAAATAATAAAATTGGAATAATGAGAGTAGGAAATGTTGATTATATATCAATCACGGATTTAGCTCGTTATAAAGATAAAGATAGAACAGATTATATTATTCAAAACTGGATGAGAACAACTAATAGTTTATTGTTTTTAGGTACATGGGAGTATTTAAATAATGAAAATTTTAATTCCATCGAATTCGATGGGTTTAAAAACGAATCAGGCACTAATGCTTTCGTTATGACTCCTAAAAAATGGATTAAAGCGACAAATGCAATTGGAATAATTTCAAAGCAAGGTAGATACAATGGTGGAACCTTTGCGCATCCAGATATAGCCTTTGAGTTTGCTAGTTGGCTTTCACCAGAATTTAAGCTATATTTAATAAAAGAATTTGAAAGGTTAAAATATAACGAAGCATATCAACAAAAAATAGAGTGGAGTGCAACTAGACTATTATCTAAAGTAAATTATATAGTACATACTGATGCAATAAAAGAATATATAGTACCAACATTGACTGAAGAACAAATTAAATATGTTTATGCAGAAGAAGCCGATGTTTTAAATGTTGCATTATTTGGAAAGACAGCTAAGGAATGGAGAGATGAAAATCCGGGCCTTGCTAAAAATGGAAATATTAGAGATTATACAGATTTACTTCATTTAGTTATTTTAAATAATTTACAAAATACCAATGCCGAATTAATAGAAAATAATGTTTCACAAAGTGAGAGATTGATTAGATTAAATAATTCTGCTAGAAGACAGATGAAATCATTGCAAAATAATAAAAATTTACATGAATTAGAAAGATTGCAAGAACAAGTAAATAACGAAAAATATATTAAAAATCATGTTTCTTAGTAAATGTGATTTTTTTAGTATAAAAAATTGTTAGTTCTTCATTTTATAGCGTATTTTATCGACTAACTCAATTCATGTGTGTTATAATTAAATTAGAAAGGAGTGACATCATGGCAACACCACATATTACATCAGACATAAACGATATAGCACCAGTTGTAATAATGCCAGGAGATCCATTAAGAGCAAAATATATTTCTGAAAACTTTTTAACTGATGTTAAACAAGTAAATAGCGTAAGAAATATGACTGCTTATACTGGATTCTACAAAGGTAAGAAAGTAACTATTTTCCCATCAGGAATGGGTATTCCTAGTATTGGAATATATGCTTATGAACTTTACAAATTCTATAATGTAGATACTATTATTAGAGTTGGTTCATGCGGTTCATATAAAAAAGATATTAATATATTTGACATAGTATTAGTAGACAATTCTTATAGTGAATCTAACTTTGCTTTAACATATTATGGAGAGGATACTAATGTAGCAAAGAGTAGTGATACCTTAAATAAAAGAATAATAGACACTGCAAATAGATTAAATAAAAAAATAAATATTGGAAATATTTACTGTAGTGAGTGCTTTTATACATTAAATAAGGAATCTAATTTAATTAAAGAACATGATTGCGTAGGAGTAGAAATGGAGTCATACGCTTTATTTCATATTGCTAAAAGTCTTAATAAAGAAGCAAGCACTTTATTAACAGTATCAGATTCATTTGTTACAAAAGAACAAACTACAGCACTAGAACGTGAAAGAAACTTTAATGAAATGATTTCTTTAGCATTAGAATCAATTATCTAATAAAAAACGATGGTTCGAGTATAATAGTAAGTGAGGTGGGTTATGCAATATAAAAAGACAGAAGTAGGACCATATAATTTGCACATGATTAAAACAAAAAGATTTAAAACTGTTAATATGCAAATTATACTAAGCGATGAAGTAAAAAAAGAAGATATCACCAAGAGAAATTTTTTATCTGATATTCTTACATATTCAAGTAAGAAATATAAGACCAAAAGAGATATTTCAATAGAATCTCAAAATTTATATGCAGCAAGTATATACTCAACCAGTTACAGATTAGGTAATTATTATAATACTGATATTAACCTATATTTTTTAAATGAAAAATATAGTGAAGAAAATATGACTGAAAAAAGTTTAGACTTCTTAAGTGAAATTATCTTTAATCCAAATGTTGAAAACAACAAATTTGACAGTGCATCATTTAATGTTATTAAAAATAATATGCATATTCAAATTGAAAGTGTTAAAGAAGATACTAGAAAATACAGTATGATAAGAATGCTCGAAAACATGAACAAAGATGCACCATATAGTTATCATGGATTTGGATACTTAGAAGATTTAGATAAAATAACTGAAGAAAATTTATATGAATATTACAAAGAATTATTAAGAAAATGCAGTATTGATATCTTTGTAATAGGAGATATAGATTTTACTAAAATGGAAAAACTTATAAAGGAAAAGTTTAAGTTTAACGTATTTAAAAAGAAAAGGAATAGTCCAATTCTTTACCATAATAGTATAAGAACAAGACCTAAAACAATTATTGAAAAAGATAGTATTAATCAATCTAAATTAGCAATAGGTTGTAAAATGAAAGATTTAACAGATTTTGAAAAGAATTATGTTTTAACTTTATACAATATTATTTTAGGTGGAGGTAGTGAGTCATTATTATTCCAAAATGTAAGGGAAAAGAATTCTCTATGTTACTACGTTTCATCAGCATCTAATAAAGTTGATAACTTATTGATTATTTCTTCTGGAATATCTAAAGAAAACTTTAAAAAAGCCTTAAGCCTAATAAAGCAAGAAATGAAGAATATCGGTAGTGGAAACTTTCCTGATGAAATGATTGAAAAAGCCAAAATTAGATATAACAGTATTATAGATGAAATATACGATTATCCAAACCAAATTATTTCAGCATACTATGCATCAGAAGTTTTAAAAGTTGATTTTCCAGAAGTTAGAAAAAAGAAAATAATGGAAGTAACAAAAGAAGATATAGTTTCCTTAAGTAAAAAAATAAAAATGGACACTATTTATCTATTAGAAGGGAATGGTGTTGATGAATAAGTTTGAATTAACAGGAACAGATACATTTGTATATCATGATGTACTTTCTAATGGACTAAATGTCTACCTAATTCCTTATGATAATAAAAATAATTATTTTATGAGTTATTTTACTAAATTTGGCTCTATAAATTTAACTTTTCAAAATGAAAATGATAAGAAAATGATAACAGTCCCAAAAGGTATTGCTCATTTCTTAGAACATAAAATGTTTGAACAAGAAGATGGTAATGTTCCATTTGAATTCTATTCTAAAAGTGGAACTGGTTGTAACGCTTCTACTGGATTTAAAGCTACTAGGTATATAGTTTATGGTACTAATAATTTAAAAGAAAACTTAAAATATCTATTAAAATACCTAAATAGTCCATACTTTACTGATGAAAATGTTGAAAAAGAAAAAGGAATCATTGCTGAAGAAATAAAAATGTATGATGATAACCCTGAGTGGATTTTAACTGAAGAAGTAGAAAAAGCAACTTTTAAAGTTCATCCAATAAGAGATGACATAGCAGGATATGTAGATACAATAAAAGATATAACAAAAGAAGATTTATATAATTGTTATAATACATTTTATCAGCCAAGTAATATGGGCTTAATTGTAGGCGGAAAGTTTGACCCTAATGAAATAATGGATTTAATTCGTAATGATGAGTACGTAAACAAGAAAAAGAAAACTAAGTTACCTAAGAATAAAGAAATAAATGAACCATTAAAAGTAAATACTAAGGAAAAAGAATTAACTTTTCACAATGTAACAAGTCCTAAAGCAGGATACACAATAAAAATATCAATAAAAGATATTAAAGAAGAAGATCGATACGAATATAATATTTATGTTGGTATGATTCTAAATATCTTATTTGGAAGTTCTTCACTTTTCAGAGAAAATATGATGAAAAGTAATCTTTTAAATTCATTAATGTTAGAAAGAATGATTGTTGACGATTATTTAGTAATTACATTCTGGATTGAAAGTAAAGAACCTAAGTTATTAATAAAAAATATAAAAGAACAATTTGATAATTATGTAATAACTGAAGAAGAAATCGAACGTTGTAAAAGAGTATGGATTTCCTCTGAAGTAATTATGACCGATAATGTAGAGATAACCGTTGATAATATGGTTAATGATATTATAGAGTATGGGAAAATTGTTCCAGAAAAAATTCCTATTATTAGAAGTATGAATATGGAAAAATTAAAAGAAATAAGAAAAACTTTTGATTTTGAAAACAGTTCAACAGTTATCTTATTACCAGAAGACAAGACCACTAACCATTAGTGGTTTTTTCTTTGAGAGTGTAAAATAAATGTAAATGAAATGACAAACGGATCTTTTAACATTGATTAATATACAGGCTTATCGTTATAATATAGATAAGAATAGGAGGATAAAGTATATGAAAAAGAAAATTTTAATATTAATGACATTTGTAATTAGTTTTTTTATGTTAACAAATGTATATGCTTCTGAAAAATATGGAGATGTTAACGCCGATGGAAATGTAAATAATGCCGACTTAATTTTAATTTTAAATTATTTAAATGGAGAACAAAATGCCATTTCAAGTGAAAGACTAAAATATGCCGATTTAAATAGTGATCAAAAAATAGATAACAAAGACTACATCATTTTATTACGTCACTTATCAAATTGGGAAGGATATGAAACATTACCTTTAAATGCAGAAGCAAAAGTATATGCATATGGTGATGTTAACTTAGATGGAAACGTTAATAATGCCGATTTAATTTTAATTTTAAATTATTTAAATGGAGAACAAAATGCCATTTCAAGTGAAGGGTTAAAGTATGCAGACTTAAATGATGATAAAAAAGTAGATAACAAAGACTATATCATTTTATTACGTCATTTATCAAACTGGAAAGGATATGAAAACCTACCTTTAAATGCGGAAGCCAAAGTATATGCATATGGTGATGTTAACTTAGATGGAAAAGTAGATCAAAAAGATATTGATGCTCTTACTAATTATCTAGCTGGAAATAAAGACGCTATAAGTGAAGAAGGGCTAAAATATGCCGATTTAAATAGTGATAAAAAAGTAGATAACAAAGATTTAATTATTTTAATTAGACATCTTAATAACTGGAAGTCTTATAAAGACTTACCAGTATCATCTGATAAGGAAATTTATGAAACAGGAGATATTAATCAAGATGGCAAAGTAGATGATAAAGATATAAAAGATTTAAAAGATCATTTAGAAAAAGAAGAAGGAACTCTTAAGGATGATGAATTAAATCTAGCAGACATTAATGGCGATGGTAAAGTAGATAAAGATGACCTTTCTGAATTAGAAAAAATAGTAAATCCTAAAAACGAAAATAATCCTAAAACAGGAGATAATACATTATATGTAATTGCAACTTTATCTATAGTAACTATATTATTTGGCTCTGTAGCATATAGAAAAATGAGACAAAATTAATTAAAACTACTTCGGTAGTTTTTTCTTTTAATTAGTTCTTTCTCTTTATTTATTAATGAAAATAGTATATAATATTTCATTGAAGGAGAATTAATATGGACGAGTCACTGGATAGAAAAAACTTAATAGTTATGAAACTGCTTCATTACTTTATAACAGAAAAAAATTATAATCCAATAATTTTACAAGGTGCAGAAGACGAAATCTGGTTAGAAAACTTAGAAAGTGATTACAAAATCATTCGCATTGTATCTAATCATATTCACAATGAAGAACAATTAGATTTTGATTTATACAAAACAAGACATGTTTTGAAAAAAATAAAGAAAAAAACTTTTTCAATAAAAATGAACGCATTAAGTATTTTTACTGATTTAGGAGATAATGTTGAATTAAAAGATGAGCATGATATAGATTGTATATATTTATATGATGAAAAAGATATTAATAAATATGATTTTCTGTATCAATACTTCCCTGATATAAATAAAAAACTAACGTTTTCTGAAGAAGGACTTCAATTATTTATAAAAATAACTAATGACATAAATCATAAAAATAAAGAAGATGCTCAAAAAATAGAAGAGATATTTAAACCAAAGAAAAATATCATAACTATATTACTTGTTGCAGTTAATATCATTATTTATTTAGCAATGATTTTATTTAATCAATACGATAATACTATAAATAGTTTTGCAGTATATGGACCGTTTATTTTTAAATATAATGAATATTACAGATTAATTACAGGAGCTTTCTTACACGCTAACTTTGTTCACTTAATTCTTAACTGTTATTCTTTATACGTAATTGGTAGCCAAATAGAAAACTTTATGGGAAAATGGAAATACTTAATAATATATTTCGTTAGTGCAATAACCGGAAGCATGTTGTCAGCTTTATTAAGTGATGGGGCTAGTATAGGTGCTAGTGGGGCAATATTTGGACTAATGGGTTCATTATTATATTTTGGATATCATTACCGAGTTTACTTAGGTAACGTCTTAAAAAGTCAAATTATTCCTTTGATTTTACTTAACTTATTAATTGGATTTATTACTCCTGGAATAGATAATTTTGCTCATATAGGTGGATTAGTAGGTGGAGCCTTAGCAACAGTAGCAGTAGGAGTAAAGTATAAAAGTACAAAATTTGAAAGGATTAATGGCTGGATTGTCTTAATTATATTACTAGGATTTCTACTATTTATGGGAACACAATATATTGGTTGATAAGTTTTTAGAATAATGATAAAATATATTTGAATGATAGAGGTGGTAATATGGAAAATGATACAACTCACTTATATTCAATCGAAGAGTTTGAAAGTAAGTTAGTAAGTGATACTGTAAAAGAAGTCTATGATGCTTTAGAAGAAAGAGGATATAATCCAATTAATCAATTAGTTGGATACTTAATGAGTGGTGACCCTGGATACATATCTTCTCATAAAGAAGCAAGAAACAAGATTACTAAGATTGATCGTAGTAAAATAATTGAAGTACTATTAAGAGAGTATTTAAAAAAATAATGCGTTACTTAGGATTAGATCTTGGAACCAAGACATTAGGAGTATCAATATCAGATCCTACTGGTTTAATCGCATCAAGTTATACTATCATTAGACACAATGAAGAATATGATAGATTAATAACAGATGTAAAAAATATTGTATTAGAAAAAAATGTTCAAGAAATAGTTTTAGGACTTCCTAAGAACATGAATAATACAATCGGACCAAAAGGAGAATTATCATACAAATTCAAAGAAAAATTAGAAAAAGAATTAAATCTTCCAGTTCATTTAATGGATGAAAGATTAACTACTAAACAAGCTACCGATTTATTAATAAGTAATGATACAAGTAGAAAAAAAAGAAAACAAGTAATTGATGCTATGGCAGCAACAATTATTTTACAATCATATTTAGATAAGGAGAGAAATAATGGATAACAATAATAATACATTTAAAGTAATTAATGATGAAGGACAAGAAATATTATGCGATATACTATTTACATTTGATTCAGAAGAAACAAAAAAGAGTTATATAGTATACACAGATAATTCTAAAGATAACGAAGGAAATATCCAAGTTTTTGCATCAATTTATGACCCAAAACAAGATAATCCAAGATTAGAACCAATCGAAACTGAACAAGAATGGAAAATCATAGAAACAATTTTAAGCACATTACAAGATGAAATAAAGAAAAAAACAAGTAATGCTGAAAGTGAAAATAACGAGCAGTAATGCTCGTTATTTGTTCGAGGTAGTAATATGAAAATATTTAGAAATGTTGCACTTATTTTATTAATAATCTTATCCATCTTTATTATAAGTATTGGTGTTTTCTTTAATATAAATATATCTGCTATGAATAAAAAAGATACTACTAATGTAATAGTAGTAATTCCACCTAAGACTACAACTAAAGAAATAGGAAAAATCTTAGAAAAAGAAGGATTAATACGTAATGCTAACTTCTTTTATGTGTATGCTAAAATATATAAAATTAATGATATGAAGGCATCTACTTATGAATTAAATAAAAGTATGGATTTAAAAGAAATCGTAGAAATATTACAAAAAGGTAATAGTTATAATCCAAACGCTATTAATATTACATTTCAAGAAGGAATTAATATGCGTAAAGTAGCATCAATTATAGCAAATAAAACTAATAATACAGAAGATGATGTTTATAACAAATTAAAAGATCAAAATTATTTAGATGAATTAATTAATAAATATTGGTTCTTAACTGATTCTATAAAAAATAAAAACCTATATTATTCATTAGAAGGCTACTTATATCCAAATACTTATACATTGGAAGGTAAAGATGCAAGTATTGAAGATATATTTAAACTTATGTTAGATGAAACAAATAAAAAATTAACTCCATTAAAAGGAGAAATAGAAAAAAGTAACAAATCAGTTCATGAAATACTAACTTTAGCATCAATTGTTGAATTAGAAGGTGTTACTGATGAAGATAGAAAAGGCATTGCTAGTGTTTTCTATAATCGCTTAAATAAGAAAATGAGTTTAGGTAGTGATATTACTACTTACTATGCCCTAAAAGTTGAATTAAACGAAAGAGGTTTAACTGATAAAGAATTTAATACAGCAAATCCATATAATACAAGAGGACCACAAATGGAAGGTAAAATTCCAGTGGGACCTGTATCAAATCCATCTATTTCAAGTATTAATGCTGTTGTATATCCAGCTGATACTGAAAACTATTATTTTGTGGCCGATAAAAATAGAAAAGTATATTTTACTAAAACTTATAAAGAACATCTTGCAAAAATTAAAGAATTAAAAGCAAAAGGAGTTTGGTTAGAGTGGTAGAAAATCATCAAGAAATAAAAATAATTAAAGAATACGCTAAAGAGAATAATGTTCCAATTATGTTAGATGATGGAATTAATTTCTTAACTACTTTCATTATTAAACATCAAATAAAAAACGTTCTAGAAGTAGGTACCGCGATAGGATATTCTGCCATTATGATGGCATTATCAAGTCCAAACGTTAAAATTACTTCTATCGAACGTGACCGTGAGAGATACTTAGAAGCAGTAAAAAACGTAAAAAAATTTGATTTAGAAGATAGAATAACTTTAATATATAATGATGCGGAACTAGTTGAATTAAAAGACCAATACGATTTAATCTTTATAGATGCAGCAAAAGGTAAGAACAGGGCGTTTTTTGAAAAATTCTCTAAAAACTTAGTAAAAGAAGGATATATAGTTACTGATAATATTAACTTCCATGGATATGTTAATAAAGATGAGAGTGAAATTAAAACTAGAAACTTAAGAGGACTAGTTAGAAAAATTAAAGAATATATTACATTTCTAAAAAATAATTCAGAATTCCATACTGACTTTTACGAAGTAGGGGATGGAATTACTGTTAGTAAAAGGAATTAAAAAAAGAGTTTTCTAATTTTGAAAACTCTTTTATATTGCTCTATATTTATCTTTATCTTTAAATGGATTTTTTTTATCGATATGGTCAATAAATAAGATACCGTTTAAATGATCTATTTCATGTTGAAAAGCTATAGCAAGTTCTTCTCTTGCTCTAATACTAATTTTATTACCTTTAGTGTCATATCCTTCAACTGTAACTCTAGCATATCTAGGAACAATTCCTACTGTTTCACGATTAATGCTTAAGCAACCTTCGCCATCTTCTACATATATTTTTTCAGAAGATGAACTAACAATTTTAGGATTTATAATAACGTAATTATCAAATTTACCTTCATCAACTTCATGAACGATAGTTAAATATCTTTTAGGAATTCCTAATTGTACAGCAGCCATTCCCATGCCTGGTCTTAAATCATATTTTTCTGCTAATTCTTCTATTTGACTATTAGTTAAGTATTCAATCATATCATCTATAGTTTTTAAATCTTCTTCAGATAAAGGAAATACTACTTCTTTACTTACTGTTCTTAAAATTTTATTTTTTTCATCTAAAATATCCTTTGTTTTTAACATAAGACCACCTCAACAACTTTTATTCTATCATAATTTGTCGGATTTAACAATTATGGCCTAGTTTTTTTAATTTGATTTGTTCAGGAATACTTCGATAGAATTTATTTTGAAGTTCTTTTAACTCTTCAACTATTTCTTCATCATGAATTGCAAAGTTTAAATCAACTTTATTAGAACCAACCATATTAAAACTTACAATAGCGTCATTTCTACTAGTAAAAGATATATAATCCATTTCACTATTTTCAGCATAACATTCACAAGCTTGTTTTAATAAATTCAAACCTGCTTTTTTATCTTTTAAACTATAAACAATTTTTAATAGTGAATTGTTATCAAATCCATAAGTTCTTTTAATATCTACTATAAACTTATAATAATCACCAAAGTTTTGATAATCAAGTAGTATTGTATAAGCCTTTCTTTCACTTGGAATTAATTCATTGTTTAATTCAATTAAACTAGGTATAGTAGCATTAACTGCACCAATTTTTATTTGTGCTTTTCTATATTGGATTTCATCTTTTTCATCAATTGACATATTATTACCCCCTTTTTTATGCACGGAGAATAATAATACTACAAAAATAAATAAATGTCAAATCAAAAAAAGATAAGAGATGAACCCTTATCTTGTAAATCTAGAACCGATTACGATAACTAATAAAATAAATAGTACTAATATTATTGCATATGATGATGTGTTACCATTTCCATATCCATAATATGGATAGAAAGGATATTGGTATCCTCCACCTTGGCAACCACATGAGCCACCACCGTAGTAATACATACTTATTCCTCCTTTTCTTTTCTAATATAGTTTATTATGAATAACTAATTTTGCTACTGTATATGTCTAGGTGTTTTACAAATATTTATAAAAATGTAAAAAAAAGACAATAATACTATTGTTGTAAATCAAAAAAAATGATATCATTATAATGAATATAGAATAGGTGATAGTATGATGCGAAATAAAAAAACAATTATTGCACTTGCACTTTGTTTAGGAGTATTCTTTATGTCAGTAGGGTATTCCATTTTGATGTCAGAATTAAAAATAAATGGTAAAGCTAATATCACATCTACTTGGGATATTAGAATTACTGGTATTTCCGATGGTACAAATGTAGGAGGTGCTTATAATATTGAAGCTCCTTCATATACAGCAACTACTGCTAAGTTTAATGTTAGCTTAGTTGACCCAGGAGATTCAATGATGTATACAGTAACAATTCAAAATAAAGGGACATTAACGGGAGCGGTAAGCAATATTGATATAACAACAAGTGGTAGTGATGCAATTACATATGGGGTAGCAGGTTTAAATAATGGCGATACTATAGCGGCTGGAGCGACTAAAACATTAATAGTAACCGCCAAATATAATCCAAATGTAGTAGCAGACCCATTACAAAGAGTAAAGAAATTAAAAGTAAGTATTGACTGGGTTCAATATACAGGAACAACACCTAATGGTGTTCATGCTTATACAGTAAGTTACAATTCCAATGGTGGTAGTGGTACAACATCATCTACTACATGCGGATTCGAATCACCTTGTACATTAACAACAAACGCTTACACAAAAAGTGGTTATAAATTCCTAGGATGGGCTACAACACCTACGGGTGCGCCAGTATATGCCGATGCTGCAACTGTTCACAATTTAACGTCTCCAGGCAAAACAGTTACTCTTTATGCAACTTGGGGTTATATGTATACTTATAGTTACAATGGTAGTTATTCTACATTTAATGTTCCAACTACTGGGTATTATCAATTAGAAGTATGGGGAGCAGAAGGTGGATATAGAAGTAGTAATACCTATTCGGGTAAAGGCGGATATGCCTCTGGTAAGATATTCTTAAAACAAGGTGAAATATTGTACATATATGTTGGTGGAAATGGTACTAGCCACAGTGGATATAATGGTGGTGGTATGTCAGGTTGCACAGTAGCCAATGGTTGTACAACTAATATTTATGGTGGTGGTGCTACTGATATAAGAGTTGGTTCCCAATCACTTTATGCCAGAGTAATTGTTGCTGGTGGTGGTGGTTCAGTAGGAGCAGCTACTAAAAAAGGTGGAGCTGGTGGTGGAACTACCGGTGGAACTACTACCGAATCTTATACAAGCCAAGGTTGTAGTGCAACCGCATGTGGTCAAGGTGGTACCCAAACTGCCGGAGGTGCTGGAACTACAACATCTGGATATACTGCTACTGCAGGTTCATTTGGTTATGGTGGAGCTGGATACAGATACGGTTCATCTAGTTTCGGTTACGGTGGAGCCGGCGGTGGTGGCTGGTACGGTGGTTCAGGTTCAGTTCCTGATACTTCCAGTGATGATGACCGTGGCGGCGGTGGAGGAAGCGGATACGTTTTAACTTCATCAAGCAGCAAACCAACAGGTTACTTATTAGGAAGCCAATACTATATGACTGAAACAGTATTAACCGCAGGTGACTCAAGCATTCCAAGTACTACATTAGGTGGTACAGCAACAACAGGTCGAAGTGGTGACGGATACGCTAGAATCACAAGATTAACTATCAAGTAAAAATCCAAAAGGTTTTTACTTTTTCTATGGAATAAAAAATACATTAGGAGTATAATAAAAATACCTATAACGGCAAGGAGTGATAATGTGGATTTTATAAAAGGTAATTTAAAAAGAGTATTATTTCAAGGAGACAATGGCTATTTAGTCGGACTTTTTAAAGTGAAAGAAACAAACAATGAAAATAAAGATATAACAAACCAAATTATCACTTTTACCGGTTACTTTCATGAATTAAATGAAATGGATACATATATACTTAACGGTAAATTCGTCTTTCATCAAAAATATGGTGAACAATTCCTAGTTGATAATTACGAAAGATGTGCCAAAGAAGATATAGATTCAATTGTTGAATTTTTAACAAGTGGATTATTCAAAGGAATAGGCGAGAAGAAAGCCCAAAAAATAGTAGATGTTTTAGGCAAAGATACTTTAAAAATAATACTAGAAAATCCAGATAACTTAATACTTATTCCTACTATTACTAAAAAACAAGCCGATATGTTACACAATACTTTATTGGACTATGAAAACAGTTATAAAACAATAATACTTTTAACTGACTTAGGATTTTCTACTAAAGAAAGTATGATTATATACAATAAATATAAAATTAAAACATTGGATATGATTGATAATAATTTATATCAAATAACTTATGACTTACCAGATATAGGTTTTAAAAAAGTAGATTCAATCTTTTTAAATAAAGAAAACAATTTAACAGATTCTAGAAGAATAGAAGCAGTAATAATCTACGTAATGAACGAAATATGTAATATTATTGGACATAGTTATCTATTAATAGATGAAATATATAGCAATACTATAAAAGTATTAAATACTAAAATTAGTGATGAGGATTTCATCAATACATTAAATAGCTTAATCCTAGCAGGTAAAGTAGTAAAAGAAAATGAAAAATATTTTCTAACAGAGATGTATGATGAAGAAGAATACATCGCTAAAAGAATTAAATATTTAGTATCCCAAAAAGATGAAGAAGTAAAAAAACTAGATACTAAAATAGCAAATCTTGAATTAGAAAACCGTATCACATATAATGAAGAACAATTAAATGCAATTAAAATGAGTCAAGCTAAACACTTTTTAACTATTACTGGTGGTCCTGGAACTGGAAAAACAACTATTATAAAAGCTATTGTCAATTTATATCAAAATATTAATAAATTAAGTTATAATGACTTAATCGAAGAAGTAGTCATGTTAGCACCAACTGGTAGAGCTAGTAAAAGAATTAGTGAATCGACACTTCTTCCGGCGTATACTATTCATAGATTTTTAAAATGGAATAAAGAAACTAATAAATTCGCTGTAAATGAGTACAATAAAAGTGATGCTAAAATAGTTATTATTGATGAAGGAAGTATGGTTGATGTTCACTTATTCTATTCACTTTTAAAAGGATTAAGAACTGATACTAAAATTATTTTAGTAGGAGACTATTATCAATTACCTAGTGTAGGACCAGGCCAAGTCTTAAAAGACATAATAGAAAGTGAAGTAGTACCAGTAATAAAATTAAACTATCTTTATCGTCAACAAGAAGGTTCTAACATCATCAATTTAGCATATCAAGTTAACAGTGGTACTATCGATGATGAAATCTTTAAAAGAAAAAGTGACTTGACATTTGAAAATGTAAGTTCAAGTGAAGTACTAGATAAAATAAAAGAAATATGTACAAGACATAAAAGAGATACTTATAAAGAATTCCAAGTTTTGGTACCAATGTATAAAACAGTAAATGGAATAGATAATTTAAATAAAGTAATTCAAGAAATATTTAATCCTAAATCACCTAGAAAAAAAGAGTGCATAGTAGGAGATGTTATATATCGTGAAAATGATAAAATATTACAACTTACTAATATGCCTGACGAAAACATCTTTAACGGTGATATAGGTGTCATTTCTAGTATTGACAAAAAAGAAATAATTATAGATTTTGATGGTAATTTAGTAAGATTCACCCCAAGTAACTTTAATAAATTTAAACATGGATATGCGATAAGTATCCATAAAGCTCAAGGTAGTGAATTTAAAACAGTAGTAATACCTGTCGTAAATGGATATGGACATATGCTTTATCGTAAACTATACTATACTGCTGTTACTAGAGCTAAAAGAAAACTATACTTAGTTGGAGAAAGTAATGCTTTAAAAAAAGCAAGTATTAATAATAATTCTGATATAAGAAGAACAACTATTAAAGATAGATTAATAGAAAAAATAACAACTAAAGAATAATACAAATACTTTTGTTCATAATAATAATGGTATTTGATACAAATACTATCATATTTTTGACCAAGAGGTGATTATAGTGAAGAATGCATGGAAATATTTAGTAGTTGGTGCTGCTGGTGTAGGCGCTGTTGCCCTATATAAAAAATATAATCCAGATATGGTACAAGATATAAAGAAGTCAGTAAATAAGATGAGTAAAAACGCTACTAAATCAATCGAAAATATGATGTAGTTAGTTTACCTAACTAGGAAGCAAGAGTATTCTTGCTTTTTCTTTACAAAAATTGGAATTATAGTGTATTATAAATAGTAAATATAAGTGGGGGAGTGTTTTATGTTTAACAAAAAAGAAGATAAAAAAATAGATTATACAAGATTAAATGAAGTTATTAAATTATCTAGAGATATTCTAAAAATTATTTTAATTCTAGGAATAGTAAGCTTAATTGTTTTAGCATCATTTCTAATAAAAGAGTGGAAAATATTTAATACTATAGGTACTATTTTAGGAATAATATCACCGTTCTTTATAGGCCTTGTTATTGCATGGCTATTAGACCCAATCGTATCATTTCTTCAAAAGAAAAAGATTAATAGATTATTATCAACAACTTTAGTATTTGTCGTCTTTATTGCAATAATAGGGTTAATTTGTAGTTTAGTAATTCCTTCTTTTGGAAACCAAATCAATGAAATAATATCAACCACACCAAATATAATTAAAAACTTAAGTGGTTGGTTTGATGGCTTTATTGATAACCTAAGTAACATATATAATTATGACTTTACTAATGTAAGAAATGGATTTACAACTTCACTTAATAATATATTTAAATCTATTACTGTAGACTTACCTACAACTATAGTAGATGTATTAAAAAATATAGTAAGCGGAAGTATAAACTTTATTTTTGGATTATTTATTGCTTTCTATATGTTATTGGATTTCAACAATGTAAGAAAGCATTTACTAGTATTTATTCCTAAAAAGATACATAACGAAGTAATAACTATAACTGATAGACTTAATAATATGTTAAAAAATTATGTACAAGGTACTTTACTAATTATGTTGCTTTTATTCATATGTCAATCTATTGGATTCACCTTATCAGGACTTAAAGCCCCTTTAGTATTTGGAATATTCTGCGCAGTTACCAATGTAATACCTTATGTAGGACCTTATATTGGTGGAATACCTGCCACTATAGTAGGATTTACCATAAGTCCTAAAGTAGGAATATGTACACTAATAGCAGTAATAATATGTCAAACATTAGAAAGTTATTTTCTAAACCCAGTAGTAATGAGTAAGACCATGAAATTACATCCAGTAACAATAATGCTTGGCCTATTGATATTTGGACATTTCTTTGGTATACTAGGTATGGTTTTATCAACACCAGTGATATCTTGTGCTAAAATAATATTAACTTATTTTAATGATAAATACCAAATATTAAATATGATAAATGAAGAATGATGAAAAAGATAAGTATAGTAATACTTGTTTAATAGAGAGTTAATGATGGTGGAAATTTAACAAACAAAATACTAGAAAGCTACTTTGGAGTTCGTCGGTAATACCGTTATTGAAATTAAGACCAAAATAGGATGGTACCGTGATTAATTCACTCCTATGTTTTGGTCTTTTATATTGAAAGGAGAAATATATGAAAATATTTTTAGTAAGTGGTGCATCACGTCATGGAAAAGATACAATAGGTAATTTTATTTGTGATTATTGTAAAGAAAACAATATCAAAGTATGTCGTACTCAAATTGCAAAATACTTAAAAATGTATGTAAAAGATTACTTTGGATGGGATGGTAGTGAAGAGACTAAACCTAGAACATTATTACAAGAATTAGGAACTGATGTTATAAGAGGTAAATTAAATAAACCATATTTCTTTGCTAATCGCACAGTAGAAGACTTAGATATATTAAGTCACTTCTTTGATGTAGCAGTAGTAACTGATATAAGAGTACCTTTAGAAATAGAAAGTATAAAAGAACACTTTGATGATGTAGTAGTAATTAAAGTAGAGCGAATTAATTATGAGACTGAAATGACTAAAGAACAGCAACAACACAAAATAGAAAATGCTATGAACGATTATCATGACTATAATTATATTTTAATTAATGATACATTAGATAAATTACAAAAAGACGTAATAGAAGTATTAAAAAAAGAAGGTGTAGTAAATGAAAAAAATGACTAGTACAGAAATTAGAAATATGTGGTTTAAATTCTTTGAAAGTAAAGGACATAAAATATTAGAAAGTGCTCCTTTAGTACCAATAGATGATGATAGCCTTTTATTTATTAATGCAGGAGTAACACCATTAAAAAAATATTTTGATGGAACAGTAGTACCAGATAATAAGCGTCTAGCTAGTATTCAAAAATGTATTCGTACTAATGATATAGATAATGTAGGAGTAACTAAACGTCATCAAACATTTTTTGAAATGATGGGTAACTTCTCAGTAGGTGATTACTTTAGAGATGATGCCTTAACTTTTGCAATGGAATTATTAACAGGAGAAGAATGGTTTGCAATTCCTAAAGAAAAGATATATGTAACTGTATATACTGATGATGAAGATGCATTTAATAAATGGGTAAGTTTAGGACTAGATCCAAGCCATATAGCTAGATTAGATGGTAACTTCTGGGAGATAGGTGAAGGACCTTGTGGACCTGATAGTGAAATATTCTATGACCGTGGAAGTGAATATGACCCAGATGGTAAAGCTCTTGAACATTTCATGAAAGATGAAGAACAAGAACGTTATGTAGAAATATGGAACAATGTATTCAGTCAATTTAATTCTAAAACAGGATTAGATAGAAAAGATTATCCAGAACTTCCTAATAAAAACATTGATACAGGAGCAGGACTAGAGAGATGGTGCTGTATATTCCAAGGTGTAGATTCAACATTTGAAACAGACTTATTTGTACCTATCATTGAAAGAATAGAAGAATTAACTAATCGAAAATATAATGGAGAAATGCCTTACAAAGTAATAGCAGACCATATAAGAGCAATTACTATGGCCTTAACAGATGGAGCAATATTCGAAAATACTGGGCGTGGATACGTACTTAGAAGATTATTACGTAGAAGTGTAAGAATGGGTAAAAAACTAGGAATGAACGAACCATTTATATATAAATTAGTTGATACAGTAGCAGATATAATGAAAGATAGTTATAAAGATGTAGAAGCATCTAAAGGATTTGTTAAAACTCTAGTACTTCAAGAAGAAGAATTATTCTATAAAACACTTGAACAAGGTGAAAGAAGACTATATCAATTAATCTCTGAATCTAAAGATAAAACAATAAGTGGATATGATGCCTTTAAGTTATACGATACTTATGGTTTCCCATTTGAACTTACTCTAGAATACTTAGAAGAACAAGGGTTAACTACTTCAAGAGAAGAATTTGATAAATATATGACTGAAGCTAGACAACTTGCTAAAAGTAATCAAAAAGATAATGCTAATATGCATATTCAAAATGAAGTATTACTAGGCTTTAAAGATAATAGTGAGTTCTTATATGATACTTATGAAATGGATAGTAATATTATCGCATTATTTAAAGATGATAACATGGTAGATAGTATTTCTGATACTGGTTATATAGTTCTAGATAAAACATGTTTCTATGCAACATCAGGTGGACAAGTAAGTGATATAGGCGCTATTAAGAGTGATAACTTTAAAGCAAAAGTAGTTGATGTTATTAAAGCTCCAAATGGACAACATTTACATAAAGTAGAAGTAGTAGAAGGAACAATTACTAATGGTCCATGTCATATTGGAATAATGGAAGAACGTCGTAAGAAAATTGCAAGAAACCATAGTAGTGTTCATATCTTACAAAAAGCATTACAAGATGTATTATCAAGCAATATTCATCAAGCAGGTAGTTATGTTGATGATGAAAGATTAAGATTTGACTTTACATTTACTGGTAAAATACTAGAACATGATATTTTAGAAGTAGAGAGATTATGTAATGAAAAAATTCAAATGAATAGTGATGTTTTAATTAGAGAAATGCCACTAGAAGAAGCTAAAAAATTAGGTGCTATGGCACTATTTAGTGAAAAATATAAAGATGTTGTAAGAGTAGTTACTATAGGGGATTCTATTGAATTATGTGGTGGTACTCATGTAAAAAATACAAGTGATATAAAAGACTTAGCAATAGTAAAATTAGAATCTAAAGGAAGTAATGTCTATAGAATTGAAGCTGCAACTAACGATAATATTACAAGTGCTATAGCAGAAGTAGTAAAGAAATATGTCGAAGAAATAAAAAAACTATTAGATAAAGCAAAAAATATTTTAGAAAATGCTACTAAAGAAGGAATTGAACTTAAATTTGATGTTATTTTAGACCAATCTGGACTTAATTCTTATCAAGATATAATTGCAAATAAAAATCAATTAGAACATGTTCAAGTAGAAGTTAAAGAATTAGAAAAACAATACAATGAAGCAAAATTAAATAAAGCAAGTAGTGATATTACAGAATTTTTAAATAAAGTAGAAGAAATAAATGGTAAAAAAGTAGTTATTACAAGAGTAGATAATTATGATATGGACATATTAAAAGGTATTGTTGATAACATAATGAATAATATTAAAACGGGATTAGTATTTATTGCTAATGTAAAAGGTAATAATGTTAACTTTGTTTGTAGTAGTAATATTGATACTCATGCTGGATTACTAGTTAAAAATGCTTCTTTAAAATCTTTAGGTAATGGAGGAGGTTCTAACTCTTTTGCCCAAGGTGGAGGTAAAACACTAGAATTCTTAGATGAAATATTTGCATATGTAAAAGAAGAAATAAAATAATTGTAAAGGCAACTAAAAAGTTGTCTTTTTTGGTGGTATAAAGTTGATTACAATAGTGAATTGTTTTCAATCTCTGCTGGTTGAAAACTAGTATTACTATAATCAGTAATTACCACATATAGATTTATTAAAGAAATAACAATTGCTAGATAAGATGCTACTAATTCTAAACGTAAAGATGAAGTATCTTGATTAGTAACTTTAGCAAGATTATAACTTTGATAATCAAGACTTAAAGAATAGAGAACAACAAATAAAGAAATCAATTTAGTTAAGAGAGCTAATCGTTGAGATTCTTCATTAGTAAGAAATTCTTCCTTACCATTAGCTTTCTTTTTTTGGTCTAAGATAATTACCATACCTAAAATAATTGAAATTATAGATAAAGTACTAGTAATTAAATTACCATTTATAATTTTGTTTTTCCTGTCTCTAATATCTTCTCTCATACCAAAATATATGTAGATTTTTTTATGTTTTAGTACTAAAATATATATAGTAAGGTGATGTATAATGAAAGAATTAATTGAACTTTTAACTAAAAACAATAAAACTATTTCCACAATGGAATCTTGCACTGGAGGTGGAATAGTAAACGCTATTACAAACATTGAAGGAGCTAGTGAAGTATTAAAGTTTAGTGCAGTTACCTATTCCAACGAATACAAAATAAAAATGGGAGTTAGTAAAGAATTGATTGATAAATATACTGTTTATAGTAGTGAAGTTGCAAAAGATATGAGTAAAGTTATTAGTAGTTTTACTAATTCTAATTATGGTATAGGCGTAACAGGTAAACTTAACAGGGTTGATAAAAATAATCCATATGGAGAAGACAATATAGTTTATATAAGTATTTATAATAGGGATAGTAATATCTTTAATGAATTCTCTATTAAAGTAGATAAAGATACAAGAGCAAAAAACAAAGAAATGATTATAGATAGAATAGTTATGGAATTAAAAAAAGATTTCATATAATATACACTTATTTATCACAAATAAAGATTAATATAATTATGGTGATGTTATGAGAGATAAATCAATTATATTTATGTTATTATTAGTATTGCTATTGACACTAGTTACAATTACTTTAATTGACACCAAGACAGTTAATGATGAAATAGAAGTAGAAAAGTAATAATTTGATTAAAGAAACTTCAAAAGTTTTCTTTTTTTTACAAAAATTTAGGAAATCGATACCTCAATGTAGAATAATTTAATTGGAAGTATTTTAATTCAAATTTTATATTGAGGAGGTATTTTATGAAAAATGAAATAATACTATTTGAGGACCAAAATGTTAAATTAGAGGTTAATATGAAAGATGAGACTGTTTGGTTGTCTCAAC